>OGYI01000016.1_pt1 | contig 190431 bp, 239 predicted proteins | sample 1576521 | NCBI WGS metagenome assembly OGYI01 (sample SAMEA3541484, study PRJEB24748) | human gut metagenome | biome: human gut; feature: human-associated habitat; material: faeces | place: China | collected 2012
CAAGCCCAAGCGCTGCAAGTGCAGACGGCTTCATGAATATCCCGGATGGAATTGAAGAGGAACTGCCATTTAGTTAATGTCCGACTCGGACAAGATGAAAGAAGGAAAAATATGAGCGGACTTAAATTTCCAAAAGAAGAAACGAAGAAAAAAAGGATGTCCCATCCGGCCAGCATTCTCGGAAGCCGGAAAGGAAGATGTTATCTGTGCGGACGGTACACACAGACCGAAGAGCATCATATTTTTGGCGGACCTAACCGAACATTATCCGAACAATATGGATTAAAAGTAGACCTGTGCCTGGAATGCCACCAGTTTGGAGCACATGCAGTACATAAAGACCAGGCGGTAATGGATGAGCTTCACAGACTGGGACAGGAAGCCTTTGAGAGCCAGATTGGCAGCAGGAAACAGTTCCGGAAGATATTCGGGAGAAACTGGCTATGACATTATATGAGATTACAGAAAACATAACAGAAGAGCCAGAAGAGGCTGTAACCATAAAGGAAGCATCCAAAAGGCTGAATCGGACAGTCGGGAGTCTGTACGGTGCCGCAGCCGAGGGAAGACTGATAAACGGCAGATACTATCTAAGAGCCGCAGACCGGACACTCAGCAGAAACAAAGACCGGAACCTGCTCCTGGAATACGATCTGGTCCGGCAGAAGCTGCTGAAGAAGGGCAGAGGATAATCAAAATGAATGCCTAATAACGAAGAGGTGAAAGAGTATGACCAGAGCAGAAAGAAGGCGCCAGGCAAGGATGCAGGAAAAATGTCAGGTGCCATTAAACCTTAATCTTACAATGGCCCAGGTAGCAGGGATGACCGGGCAGCAGGCTTCTATATTGCAAACATACCTGAAAAGGATGGAACAGCAGACAACAGAAGCTGCAACAGACGCTGTGATCAGAGAAGCCCAGGAAAAACTGGAACGGGCAGAGGACTATATTACCATAACAAATATAATCATTTCCCTGTATGCGATTAAGTTTTCATGGGGATTTACAAAAGCAAACAAAAAATTCCTAAAGAACTGGAAAGCAGCAATGGATTATGTAGACCGGATTGGAGTTGCGAAAGCTTATGAGCTTGCACAAAAGGAGATGGACATTGATGTAGAGTTTGAGAATCTGGCAAATTATAACATTTATGAAGAGATGGGATTTAACAGGGAATAGGTACGAGGGGTGATGGAAAATGAATAGCAAGATGGAAGATAGAACCTGTAAGACCTGCAGGCACAATGACGATCTTCTATGTGACAAGAAAGGAATCTGGATCAGAGATGACCATAGTTGCAATAAATGGGAAGCGCAACCGTGGAAGCAGTGGGAAAAAAGCATAATGTCCAAATTCCTTAAAACGAGGTGAGAAAATGACAAGAGCAGAAACAACCAAATTCCTTGGACAACTACTTGTATCTACTCGTATTGGTGGAGCTGGTTCGCACTGGGCCAGCGAGGTTAGCATTGATCCATGGACATCAAAGGCAAAACGAGTGGATTATATGGAGTTTTGCCCGGCAAATCAATACTCTGTATCCGGAATAGAAAAAGGCATATTCACTTGCTATGAGATCAAAAGTTGTAAGGAAGATGTTTATAGCGGTAATGGTTTGAATTTCTTTGGAGAAAAGAACTATATAGTAACTACGATGGAGTGTTACAAAGAAATTCAGCCAGATTTTAGAAGTGGTAAATTTGCTAATTACATGCGCGAAAAACACCCAGATTCATCAATTTATTACGGAGTTATGGTTCCTATTCCGTTCTGGGGAGAAGCAGCGGAAGAATTTAAAGATCCCACACCATTAAGCGAGGACAGAAACTGGAAGCTGGAAATCGTATTGCCATGCAGGCAGGGTATAAGAATAAAATCCATGACAGAGTTGCTGTTTTGTATGCTGCGGAGCGGACATTGAGGAGGAAATCAAAAATGGTTGATTTATTAATAGCATTTGGCATTGGAACTGTGCTTGGAGCATTTGGTGTATTACTATGGGCGTCATGTGCGATAAAAAAACAGAAAAAGCAGAGGAATGATGATATATGAGTAGGGGAAAGAAAATAGCGAAGGAAAATATTAATACAGAGCAGGCAGCAGTCACAAATCAAGAGCTGCTGTGTGCAATAAAGACAGTAAGCAGGTACTGTGCGGAACACCCACATTGTGTACGCTGCGCCATGATTAGCCATTGCGGATCCACACTACCGCGTGAATGGGATTTTTCAGAACTGGAGGAATTGCGGAATGGATAAGGACACATTACAAAAGGCAAAAGAGTTGGAGCGGGATGTTAAAAGTATTACGCGGATTCTGGAAGAACATGATAAACATCATTGGGTACAAGTTGTTTCTCCAAAAACTGATGATGGACAGTCAAAGCGATTCCAGAATGATCTTGCAGAATGGTTAAGGCAGCAAAAAGAAATATATGAAAAGGAACTGGCAGACTTGTAGGAGGTGAAAGCTTGTAATGAACCATGAAAAATATAAAGACCCAACAGCTGAGTGGGCGATAGCTGAAGCAGAGAAATGGGAGCGACAGCAGAGAAGACTGGAAGAGAAACATGGAATCAAAAGAGGGGATATTATTCAGATCATACAAACCAGTTATGCTTCTGGTGACGGGAAGATCATCACCCAAAAGGTGAAAGCCAGGATAAAAGCATTATATCCCCATGTAGTGCAATTACAATTACCAAATGGCATAACCAGATCACCTACATACTGGGAACTGGAACGGCTGAAAACAGGAGGTGATACCGATGGACAGGAGATTGCAGGAAGAAAATGAAAAGAAAAAGGAATATTTAAAATCATATCAGAGAGCAGTCAAAAGAGAGCGGGACATCCTGGAAGAAATCAAAAGATTAAGAGCTGATAAGATGTTCCCTTCTGTAGTAAATGATGGTATGCCAAAGGGCAGCAGTCAATCTGATTTGTCTGATTATATTGCAATACTGGATGAGCAGATTGAACTGTTAAAGAAAGAACGGTTAAAAAAAGTTCAACAATATCGGAAGATTGAAAATCAGATCCGCAAAATGCATTCAGAAGATGAACGGAAAGTTCTGCGCTTACGCTATATAAAGGGCTTAAAATGGGATGATGTAGCAACAGAGATGGGCTATGGATGGACACAGGTACATAGGCTTCATTCATCAGCATTGAAGAATTTTAAGATGGTATAGAATGGTATACTTGATTCGTGTTATAACTATAATAGATTCAGATGGATGAATCAAATATCAATCGGTTGCACCCTTACTTGTCAGGCACTATGGCTTGGCAGGTATATCGGAACATAGCTCAGTGGTAGAGCAGCTGGCTTATATCCAGCGTGTCGGTGGTTCGGTTCCATCTGTTCCGACTCGGTTAGTACCGCCGATAAATGGTACAATACTGACTCATACATACTTCCACAAACGTCTGGCAGGCACGGCCGGGCGTTTTTTATTGGAGAAAAAGATGATATATAAGAGATGTGGAAGGTGCGGAAAAAGAATTCCGTCCGGCAGCAGGTGTCCCTGCATGAAACAAAGAGATAAAGAACGCTATCGGACATATGATCAGAATGTCAGAGATCAAAAAAGCAAAACATTTTATAATTCAAGGGAATGGAAGCTGACAAGATCTGATATTCTCAGTGCTTGCGGGATTGATGTGTATGTCTACATGACGGAAGGAGTAATTCTGGCAGCAGATACAGTGCATCATATTATTCCGTTAAAAGAAGCATGGGATAAACGCTGCGATAAGCAGAATCTTATGCCATTACATCACGATACACATTCAAAAATTGAGCAGATGTATAAAAAAGAGAGACCAGTGATGGAAAAAAAGCTTGCAAAAATGCTTGTGGATTTTTATACACAGACGGGAGGGGCGGTCTGAAAAGTTTTCAGGAAATGCCGTCGTCCCCGCCTGCCCTATAGCTTGCGCAAAATTCTAAATACTCATAAAAAGTTGGCAAAGGAAGGAGGGAAGGATGAATGGGAAGGCCGAGGAAGCCGCTGACAGAGCAGCGGGGAAATCTTACTGTGATCACAATGCAGACCAGGGAAGCAGAAGAAGACAGTGTGACTACGGACAAAAATCAATTAAAACGTCCTCCTACCTGGCTAATTGATAATGTGGCAAAAAAAGAGTGGCGCAGGATTGTCAAGGAACTGGAAAAGATCAATCTGATCGGGAACCTGGACCGTAACAACTTAGGCGGCTACTGTAATGCTTTTGCAAATTATGTTAAGGCTACAGAGATATTGAAAGATCAGACCTATTACATTGATCGCGAGACCAGGAATGGCGTTATTGTGGTGAAAAATCCAATGGTTGATATTCAGCGCACATACGCAGAGGAAATGAGAAAATTTGCTTCCCTGTGTGGACTCACTATTGACGCCAGACTAAAAGCTGCAGCAGTGAAGTCTGATAAGACAAGGGAAGCCATCACAAATAAATTTGGCAACATATGACCATCAAAGAAGAACTGATAGATTACGCCAACCGTTGTCTGGCCGGGGAAGAAATATCAGGAAAGAAACATAAATGGGCCTGTATACGTTTCCTTCAGGATTGCAAGAAAGAGGATGCAAAAAATGTACAGGCTAATGTATGGCCTTATCATTGGGATGAAGAGGAAGCGTCAAAAATTGTAGACTGGTTTGCTATGCTCCGTCACTCAAAAGGTGACCTTGCAGGGCAGCCAATCAGGTTGACGGACTGGCAAAAGTTTAACTTGTGCCAGCTCTACGGATGGCGCGAAGATCTTACCAGCTATAAAAGGTTCAAGCAGTCTTTTATTGAGGTGGGAAGAAAAAACGCCAAGTCCCAGATGGAAGCAGGTGTGGCCCTCTATGAAATATCGGTGATGGCCACCAGGAATGAAGAAAATTATGAATATTACACTGCTGGAACAAAGAGGGATCAGTCGAAAATTATTCTGAATGAGGCTAAGCTCATGCTGAATAAATCTCCGCTGAAACCTCTTTTTAAAATTACCAGGGATGCTGTAATACACAGAAAAACTGGAAGCTTCATAAAGGCATTGTCGAAAGAGGATGGCCAGAATGGAGATGGAACAAATCCAGCCGGACTGATTCTTGATGAATACCATCAGCACAAGACTACAGAATTTTATGACCTTGGGCTTGGTGCAAATACCAAAGAGCCATTGCTGATGATTATTACCACTGCAGGGATGGATCTTACATATCCCTGTTACGTCCAGGAATATCAGTACTGCTCTAAGATCCTGGATCCAGATGTGGATGTGGAAAATGAGGAGTATCTGGTGGATATCTGCGAAGTGGATCCGGAGGATTACAAGGATGATATCCGAAACCTTGAAGATGAAAACATCTGGAAAAAAGCAAATCCAATTAGGATGAGCTATAAGAATGGTGCGGATAAGATCCGCACAGCCTGGAGAGTGGCCAAAGAAATACCGGAAAAGATGACGGCATTTCTCACCAAAATGTTAAATATCTGGGTTCAGGCAAAAGAAAACGGATATATGGACATGGCGAAGTGGAAGGCCTGCCAGGTTGATAAAATCCCTATTGATACTCATGGAATGAGTGTTTATGTAGGATTTGATATGTCGGCCAAAATAGACCTTACATCTGTTACATTCGTAATTCCCTTTCTATCAGGCGAGTTTGACCAGACTGGAAAAGAAATTGTGAAATACATATTGTATTCCCACTCTTTTATTCCGAACCGGGAAAAACTGGCCGAAAGAAAGGCAAAAGATAAAGTGGATTATGATGCATGGGAAAGGATGGGCTTTATTACAGTGACAGATACTCCGATTGTGGATCAGAATGCAGTAATGCAATATGTTCTGGATACATGTGCAGAAAATGACTGGAACATTGAATGCCTGTGCTTCGATCCGGCAAATGCCAGCAAGCTGATGATGGATCTTTCAAACGAAGGATACATAGTGGAGGAAGTTTTCCAGAGCCACAAGCACTTGAATGAAGCTACTCAGGGATTCCGTGAGCAGGTATATTGTGGAAATATACTGTATGAATACAATCCTGTATTGAACTTTGCAATGAGCAATGCAGTGATCAAAACCAATCAGGGACTGATTAAGATAGATAAAGATGCTACAACAAAAAGAATTGACCCTGTGGATTCTACCTTGTGTGGATTTAAGCTGGCAATGTATCATGAATTCGGATCCAGCTACCAGGAGGGAATAGATCAATTTTTGGAAAGTGACTGGTAACATGAACATATTAGACAGATTAAAAAATGCATGGAATGCAATGACGCGACCAACGGTAGACATGGATGACGATGATCTGAAAGAATGGCTGGGAATAACTGGTACTAATCCAGATGTTGAGAAAGAGGTGACATATTACACCTGCTTAAAAATGCTCAGCGAAACCATGGGAAAAGTGCCGTTAAAGTACTACCAGGAAACGCCTAAAGGTCGGATCAGGGCAGAGCCGAGCAAGATTACCAGGCTTCTGACTGTGAGACCGAACACGATAATGACACCCACAACTTTGTGGACTACTACAGAGATGAACTGTCAGCATTATGGAAATGGCTATATCTGGATGCGTGGTACCTTTGAAAGAGAAAAATATGGAGGACATTATAAAGTTCTGGATCTCTGGCCGATGCAGGCAAATTGTGTGACCGTATACATGGATGACGTTGGAGTTTTTGGGGGAAAAGGAAAGCTGTACTATCAGTACAATGATCCAAAGACTGGTGAACAGTATTTATTCAGATCCAGTGAGGTGATGCACTTTAAAACCTGGTATTCCTTAAATGGAATTATGGGAAAATCTGTGCGGGAAATTCTGCAAGATACCGTGGGTGGAGCATTGGAAAGTCAGAATTTTATGAATAACCTTTATCGTCAGGGACTAAGCGCAAGCATGGCTTTGCAGTATGCCGGAGACTTGGAAGAAAGCAAGATAAAAGCGTTGCAGAAAAAATTTGCAGATAAGCTGTCTGGTCCCAAAAACGCCGGTAGGGTAATACCTGTCCCAATCGGACTACAGCTTACTCCACTGAAAATGAATCTGACTGACGCACAGTTTTTCGAATTAAAAAAGTATTCCGCACTTCAGATTGCCGGAGCATTCGGTATTAAGCCAAATCAGATCAACAATTATGAAAAATCCAGCTATTCAAACAGTGAAACTCAGCAGCTGGCTTTTTTAGTTGATACTGCTTTGTACAGATTAAAAATGTATGAAGAAGAAATCAATGCCAAGGTACTGAGCTTGAAGGAGGAAGAAGCTGGATATTTTTATAAGTTTAATGAAAAAGCGATTTTGAGGACTGATACAAAGACACAGATGGAAATGTTAAAAGATGCTGTGAACAATGGAATATACAGGCCAAATGAAGCGAGAAGATATCTGGATATGCCAGATGATCCAGACGGCGATAAGCTGATTGTGAATGGAAATTATATTCCGCTTGAAAAAGTTGGAACACAGTACACCAAAGGAGGTGAGTAGAATGCCAGTATTACTGCTGAAAAACCAGAAAAAGAATGTAGGAAAATTGGAAATCTGCAATCAGACAGAAATCTCAGCAGATCTGAATATTTTTGGGGATATCGTATCTGATGACTGGGGAAAATGGTGTGATGATGATACCTGTCCTTCTGATATTTCAGATTTCCTGAAAAATCTGGAAGACATACAGGAGATTAACCTTCACATAAACAGTGGAGGTGGATCTGTATTTGCCGGAATTACCATTTATAACATGTTGAAACGCAATAATGCCAGGATTACCACCTATATTGATGGTATTGCGGCCAGTATTGCTTCTGTGATTGCATGTGCCGGTGATCGGATTGTGATTCCGGCAAATGGAACCTTTATGATTCATAAGCCTACAAATGGTTACTTTTTTACCAGTATGAACGCAGATCAGCTGAGAAAAGATGCAGATACTCTGGATATTTGCCAGAAAGCAATCCTGCAGACATACATGTCGAAGACAAAAGAAGGGGTTACAGAAGAGGAAATCAATAATCTGATCAACGCAGAGACCTGGATGGTCGGAAGTGATACTACTGATTATTTTGATTTTGAAGTGGAGGACAGTGTACAGGCAGCAGCTTGTACAAGTAATTACTTTGATGAGTATTCAAAGACCCCAAAAGCATTAAAGCAGCATGAAGAACCGGAAAATAAAACTCTGGATATTGACGCTATTGCAGATGCAGTTATGGAAAAAATCAAAGCAAAAGAGGCTAATCAGAGAAACCTGGAAAATGAAAAGATAAAGGCTGAATTATTGGGAGATCTTGACCGGTATGGTGTTTGATCTCTCTTTTTGAAAGGAGAAAAAGACGTGAACAAAGAATTATTAGACCTTCTGGAGAAGATTAACGCGAAAAAAGATGAAGTTAAGAACCTTGCCAATGAAGGAAAACTGGAAGAAGCAAAAAAAGCTAAAGATGAACTGAAAGAGCTTCAGGATAAATTTGATATTCTGAAAGACTTGGACGATGGAGCAGCCGTGCCGGAGAGTAAGATTCCTGCAGGAACACCAAAAGATTCTACGGCAGAGTTTGCACAGGCTGCCAGAGCAGGGTTCCACGTACAGAATTCCATGAGTGAAGGCTCAAAAGCAGATGGAGGCTATACTGTTCCAGAGGATATCCAGACCAGAATCAACAAATACAAAGAGTCCAAGTTTTCATTAGGCCAGCTGGTCCGTAAAGAATCTGTCAAAACTGAAAAGGGTTCCAGAACATTTAAAAAGCGCTCTCAGCAGACTGGATTCACCAAAGTTGGTGAAGGCGGTAAGATTGGTGCAAAAAATACTCCACAGTTTGAGCGTATTGATTATGAAATCGGTAAATATGCAGGGTATTTCCCAGTGACCAATGAGCTCCTGGCTGACAGTGATGCAAATATCGCTTCTACACTTATTGAGTGGATTGGAGATGAAGCAAGAGTAACTGAGAATAATCTAATCATGGGTCAGATTAAGACCAAAGAAGAAGTAGAATTAAACGGATTGGATGATATTAAAAAAGTTCTCAATGTTACCCTCGGATCCGCATTTAAGCAGTCTTCCAGAATCATTACCAATGATGATGGATTACAGTATTTAGATACATTAAAAGATTCTACTGGAAGATACCTTCTTGCACCGGATCCAAAAGATACCATGCAGTTGCGACTTGCGGTCGGTGGTACATTCGTACCGGTCGAGGCAATCCCAAAAGGGGATTTACCAAGCACAGTGACATATGAGCAAACGGCAGATACTGATGTAAATGCCAAAAAAACTTATTACACAAAAGTGGAAGAGGTATATACAGCAGTTGATGAGCCGAAAAAACAGGACATTGCAAATTATTATGAGGCCAGTGCGACAAAGATTCCGGTTATAATCGGAGATCTGAAAGAAGGTATCTGGTACTTTGACCGTGCAAAGACTACAATCATGACTTCCAATATTGCTTCAATCGGTGACCTTAATGCATTCGCGGAAGATCTGACTATTTATCGTGCTATCGAACGAGAAGACGTTAAGATAAGGGATAAAGAGGCGTTTGTAAATGCTTATCTTCTGCAGAAATGATGGTGAATAAATGCTGGAAAAAATAAAAAAAAGATGTGGAATTGCAGAAGGAGTTAAAGTGTATAACGAGGATATCAGCGTTTACATTGAAGATGCACTGGAGGACATGAAGACCTCCGGTGTGCCTCCTGATATTCTCAAGAAGGATACGGATGATCCGAGAGTCCTTACAGCTGTGACTTTATATGTAAAGGCATATCTTGGAAATGACCGCTCAGATACTCGAATGTATCTGGATCTGTACCGAAAAAAAGTTTTTCGCATGACACTGGAAGGAAGTGACCTGGATGTGGAATAAAAGTATTTCGCTGCCGGTAAAGAAAAATGATCCAACGATAAATGATAATGGAATCATGATGGAGGAAACATATGAATTTATCGGTGGTATTCCGGCAGATTTCCGCGACAGTACCAGGGATGATGAGGTTCTTGCGAAACAGAATGGTTATACCGCAGACCAGGTTGTTGAGATCATGGCGTGTAATTATTCTGGAGAATCATTCCTGGTGGATGAGTCTACAGGTGAAATTTATGATATAAAGCGCAGATATCAGAAAAATAAATCCATGAAGGTGCAGCTGACTTGTCAGATGCGTGAACGTGGGAAAGCACAGGTAGGACAATGGCAAGGATGACGATAACAGGTTTTGAAGATGTTGAAGAGATGTTGAATAAGCTGGCAAATCCTTATGAAATGGCTGAAAAAGCAGTGAATAAGGCCGCCCCAATTGTCGAAAAAAACCTGAAAACACAGATCAGATCCGCAGCTAACAGAAGGGATAAATACGGAAAACCGTATTCAACAGGCGAACTGGAAGCTTCCATAGCTGCTACAAACGCAAGAGACAATAGTCTCGGAGTGTTTGCTGTGGTAAAACCCAATGGAACTGATAAAAATGGTCTTAGAAATGCTGAAAAAATGGGTTATCTGGAATATGGTGTAAGATCACACGGCCAGGAGCCAAGACCTGTACGCGCGGCAGCAGTAGCACAAAGCGAAAATGCAGTAATGCAGGTTATGGAAGAGGTAATTGGCGCGGAGGTGGACAAGCTATGACAATAAATCAAAAGATAATAAAAGCGTTGAAGCCTCTTGGCATTCCGGTGACATCAGATTTCTTTGGCGGTGGAAATAGCGAGTATATTACCTTTAATTATGTGAAGGATGGTGCAGAACTATTCGCGGACGATCAGCCTATAGAGGATATATCCTCAATGCAGATTCATTATTTCCTGCCATCAACCAAGGATTACCTGGAAGCAAAAAGAAAAATTCGCAGGGCGATCCTGGAAGAGGGTGGAACGTATCCTGATGTAACCGTATTGATGGAACCTGATAATAAAACAAGACACATTGTATTCGAATGTGAATTTGAAAATGATTATGATATGGAGGAATAACACATGGCACATATTGGTATGAAATATCCAGTTGCAGCAACATGGACAGAGGGAAACAAATATGCAGATGGATTTGTTCTTGCAAAGGCAATTAACTTTACAGGAACCCCAAATAAAAATGATGCTGATCTTTGGGCGGACGATGGAATAGCAGAGACTGATAAATCCGTGAAGGACATGGGCACTTCTCTTGGTGTTGATGATCTGTCTCTGGAAAACCAGGCAAAACTGCTTGGACATACATATGTTAAGGCAGCAGCTGGTAGTTCTGGTGGGGAGGGTACTCCGGAAAGCATTGAGATTGGAACCGAAGATGAGGCTCCATTCTTTGGAGTTGGATTCTATAAGCGTAGAAAGAAAAACGGAGTTACCAGCTTTACTGTAATTTGGCTCTACAAAGTTCAGCATAGCGAGCCTACAGAAAATGCTGAGACAAAAGGTGACACCACAAACTTCCAGACTGCTACCATCGAAGGAAAGGCATATCCGGTAGAAGTCAATGGAAAAATGTCTGTTGGCAAAAAACTTGTATTCAATACTGAAGCTGAGGCTAAGGCATGGCTGAACAAACAGGTAGGTATTGAGTAAGGAGATCGTATGAGTGATTTGAGACCAACCGGAGCTCCAGTGACCATCGGTGGACAGGAATACAATATCCTGTTCACCATCGGAGCAATTGAAGCAATTCAGGAAACCTGTAATAAGGCATTAGTGAATATTATGCCGGCAATTGCGAGAGTGGCGGATTATAAAACCGATTCGGAAGATATAAAAACACTTTATAGTGTTGTAGCTGCGTTTCTCACTGTAGATACAGGTAAGGAAGTAAAAGTAGAAACCATTGACGGTCTTATAAAACCGGCTGAAATGCAGAAACTTGCTATTACTTTGCTTGAAGCATATGGCTTTTCAATGCCAAATCCGGATAGTGAGGATTCTGAAGAGGATGAGGAAGAAGAGTATTAAATCGCAAAGGTAGATGTGATGGAGAAGAAAAAAGTAGTAGTAGGAATGTCCGGTGGTGTGGATTCATCGGTGGCTGCCTGGCTTTTAAAGGAGCAGGGATATGATGTGATCGGTGTGACCATGCAGATCTGGCAGGATGAAGATGAATTCAAGCAGCAGGAAGAAGGCGGATGCTGTGGGCTTTCCGCTGTGGAAGATGCAAGACGGGTAGCTGCCCGTCTGGGCATTCCTTATTATGTTATGAATTTTAAAAATGAATTTAAAAAATATGTCATCGATTATTTTATCGATGACTATTTGCATGGAAGGACACCGAATCCATGTATTGCCTGTAACCGTTATGTAAAATGGGAGTCTCTGCTTACAAGAGCGATGGAGATTGGTGCAGACTATATTGCAACCGGTCATTATGCACAGGTAGAACAGCTTCCTAGTGGAAGGTATTCCATTAAGACTTCCGTGACAAGTGTGAAGGATCAGACTTATGCGCTATATAATCTAACACAGGATCAGCTTAGTAAAACACTGATGCCAGTCGGAAAGTACAGCAAAGACGAAGTACGTAAGATGGCTGAGAATATCGGACTTCTGGTTGCTCATAAACCAGACAGTCAGGATATATGTTTTGTTCCGGATGGAGACTATGCCACATATATAGAAGAAAACACTGCGGCAGGTTCAATCCGGCCGGGAAACTTCGTGACTTCCGATGGAACGATTGTAGGACAGCATAAAGGAATCATACATTATACAGTGGGGCAGAGAAAGGGTCTTGGATTATCTCTGGGACATCCGGCATTTGTACTGGAAATCCGTCCAGAGACAAATGAAGTAGTTGTGGGAACCAATGAAGAATCCATGTCCAGATATGTACGTGCTAATCATGTGAATTTCATGTCGGTTGCTGATATTGATGGAAAGAAGCGTGCGTGGGGAAAGATTCGCTACAATCATAAAGGTGCATGGTGTACAGTCGAACGTACAGGAGAAGACGAAATTTTATGTACATTCGATGAACCGGTACGTGCGATTACACCGGGACAGGCACTGGTGCTTTATGATGGAGAATATGTTCTTGGAGGAGGAACGATTCTATGAAAACAGATGCACATATGCACAGCAGCTTTTCTTATGATGCAGAGGTCTGTCCAAAGAAAATGATAGAAGCTTCCATCCAGAAGGGTTTAAAAGCCATCTGCTTTACAGATCATTATGACAAAGATGACGATCAGTGGGGCGAGGGAGAGCAGATTTTTGATGTAGATGAATATTTTACAACTATGACAAGGCTAAGGGAACAATATCGGGATCAGATAGAGGTCCGGATAGGGGTTGAACTTGGTCTCAGACCGCATCTTGCAGAATATTACAGCAGGTTCGTTCCAAAGTATCCATTTGATATGGTGATTGGATCGGTCCATTCGGTTTGCGGCGTAGACCCGGCGTCCGAAAAGCTGTTTGAAGGAAAGACTGATGCGCAAGTATACAGGATGACCTTTGAGGAGAGTCTGGAGGATATCAGACATTTTCATGATTTTGATGTTATGGGACATCTGGATTATGTGGTAAGATATGGTAAGAACAAAGAAAAAGAATATTCTTATAAGATGTTTGCAGATGAGATCGACGCTCTTTTAAGGGAACTGATCGAACATGGCAAAGGACTTGAGCTTAATATGGCAGGACTCAAATATGGACTGCCCTTCGCACATCCGCATCCGGATATTTTGAAGCGTTACAGAGAGCTTGGAGGCGAAATTGTTACAGTTGGTGCAGATGGGCACCGGCCAGAGCATATTGCATGGGAATTTGACAAGGCGTGTGACATTTTAAAAGGGTGTAATTTTAAATATTATACAGAATTTAAGGAAAGAAAGCCGATTTTTTTGACACTTCGATAGAATTCGAAAAGAGACTTGAATTTTTGTACTTTCTTTAGTACAATGAAAGAGGTTGATGAATCTTTAACAAACTTTTGTTGAAGATATCAGCATAAAATGCAAAGAACTAAATTTAAAACTTTAGGAGGAATTAATCATGGCAGTAAAAGTAGCGATTAATGGTTTTGGACGTATTGGACGTTTAGCTTTCAGACAGATGTTTGGAGCAGAGGGATATGAGGTAGTTGCAATCAACGACCTGACATCTCCTAAGATGCTTGCACACCTGTTAAAGTATGATTCTTCTCAGGGAAGATATGCTTTAGCTGATAAGGTAGAGGCTACAGAGGATTCTATCATTGTTGACGGAAAAGAGATCAAAATCTACGCAAAAGCTAATGCTGAGGAACTTCCATGGGGAGAAATCGGTGTAGACGTTGTTCTGGAGTGTACAGGATTCTATACATCTAAAGAAAAATCCATGGCACATATCAAAGCAGGAGCTAGAAAAGTTGTTATTTCCGCACCAGCTGGAAAAGACCTGCCAACAATCGTATATAATGTAAACCACAATGAGTTAAAACCAGAGGATACAGTTATTTCTGCAGCTTCTTGTACAACAAACTGTCTTGCACCTATGGCTAAGGCACTGAATGATCTTGCACCAATCAAATCTGGTATCATGAGCACAATCCATGCTTACACAGGAGATCAGATGACTCTTGATGGACCACAGAGAAAAGGTGATTTAAGAAGATCTCGTGCAGCAGCAGTTAATATCGTACCAAACAGCACAGGTGCTGCAAAAGCAATCGGTCTTGTTATTCCAGAGCTGAATGGAAAACTCATCGGTTCTGCACAGCGTGTACCAACACCTACAGGATCAACAACAATCCTTACAGCAGTTGTAGAGGGTAACGTAACAGTAGAGCAGATCAATGAGGCTATGAAAGCAGCTTCTAATGAGTCATTCGGATACAACACAGATGAGATTGTATCCAGTGATATCGTTGGAATGAGATATGGTTCACTGTTCGATGCAACACAGACAATGGTTATGCCACTTGACAACGGAACAACACAGGTTCAGGTTGTTTCCTGGTATGACAATGAGAATTCTTACACAAGCCAGATGGTAAGAACAATCAAATACTTCTCAGAGCTTGCATAAGGTTTCGAGTATTTCATAAAGACTCACAAAGGGTCCGGTCTAATATGGACCGGATCCTTTTTAAGTAATAGAAATATAATTTTATTGCTTAAAAAGCATTTGGCAGAACAAGCCAGAGTATATTCATTTTGAGAATGGAGAGAATGTTATGTTAAATAAAAAATCAGTAGATGATATCAATGTAAAAGGGAAAAAGGTTCTTGTAAGATGCGATTTTAACGTACCACTTATTGATGGAAAAATCACAGACGAGAATCGTCTTGTTGCAGCACTTCCTACAATTAAAAAGCTGATTTCTGACGGAGGAAAGATTATCCTTTGCTCACACCTTGGAAAACCTAAGGGACAGCCAGTACCGGAGTTATCTCTTGCACCAGTTGCAGTACGACTCTCAGAGCTTCTTGGACAGGAAGTAAAATTTGCAGCAGATCCTGAGGTTGTAGGAGCTAACGCAAAAGCAGCAGTAGCCAATATGAAAGATGGAGATGTCATCTTACTTGAGAATACACGTTACAGAGCAGAAGAGACAAAGAATGAAGATGCTTTCAGCAAAGACCTTGCTTCTCTTTGCGACGTATTTGTAAATGATGCATTTGGCACAGCACACCGTGCACACTGCTCTAATGTAGGTATTACAAAATATGTGGACACAGCAGTTGTAGGATATTTAATGCAGAAAGAGATTGATTTCCTCGGAAATGCAGTAAACAATCCGGAGAGACCGTTTGTAGCAATTCTCGGTGGAGCAAAGGTATCCAGCAAGATTTCTGTAATTGAGAACTTGATCGATAAAGTCGACACACTGATCATTGGTGGTGGTATGTCTTACACATTCAGTAAAGCTCAGGGCGGTACAGTTGGAAATTCACTTCTTGAGGCTGACTACTGCCAGTATGCACTTGACATGTTAAAGAAAGCACAGGAGAAAGGTGTAAAACTTCTTCTTCCTGTAGATACAGTTATTGCAGATGATTTCTCCAATGGAGCAAATAAAAAAGTTGTAAAAAGCGGTGAAATCCCGGACGGATGGCAGGGACTTGATATTGGACCTGAGACAGAGAAAATTTTCTGTGACGCAGTAAAAGATGCTAAGACAGTTGTATGGAACGGACCAATGGGCTGCTTCGAGATGCCGAACTTCGCACATGGAACAGAGGCAGTTGCAAAAGCACTTGCTGATACAGATGCAGTTACAATCATCGGTGGTGGAGATTCCGCAGCAGCAGTGAACCAGCTTGGATATGGCGACAAGATGACACACATTTCCACAGGTGGCGGAGCTTCTCTGGAATTCCTGGAAGGAAAAGAATTACCGGGTGTTGCAGCTGCTAACGATAAATAAGTGACGAAAACCAAGTATACACTCGTATCCAATGTTTTTCTTTGATTAATTTCAGAAAAATACTGAACAATAAATTTTAAATTAGGAGATAAAATCATGGCAAGAAGAAAAATTGTTGCAGGTAACTGGAAGATGAATAAAACTCCAAGCGAGGCAGTTGCTCTTGTAAATGAGTTAAAACCTTTAGTTGCAAATGACGAAGTAGATGTAGTGTTCTGTGTACCGGCAATTGATATTATTCCAGTTGCTGAGGCAGTAAAAGGGACCAACATTCAGGTTGGCGCTGAGAACATGTATTTTGAAGAGAGCGGGGCTTACACAGGCGAGATTTCACCGTCTATGTTAGTAGATGCAGGTGTCAAATATGTTGTTCTTGGACATTCTGAGAGAAGAGAGTATTTTGGTGAAACAAATGCTGATGTCAATAAGAAAATCCTGAAAGCATTTGAGCATGGTATTACACCAATTATGTGCTGTGGTGAGACACTGGAGCAGAGAGAGCAGGGCGTGACAATGGATTTCATCCGCCAGCAAGTGAAAGTCGGATTCCAGAATGTGACAGCAGATCAGGCAAAAACAGCAGTTATCGCTTACGAGCCAATCTGGGCAATTGGAACAGGTAAGACAGCAACAACCGAGCAGGCTGAAGAAGTATGCGCAGGTATTCGTGCATGTATCGCTGAAATCTATGATGAGGCAACAGCAGAAGCTATCCGTATTCAGTATGGCGGATCTGTAAATGCTGGAAATGCAGCAGAATTGTTTGCACAGGCTGATATCGATGGAGGACTTGTAGGTGGAGCATCTCTGAAAGCAGATTTCGGGAAAATCGTAAATTACAAGTAAGATTTTGAATCGCAGGGGGCGGCAGACACTTCCTGCGATTTTTACCCTGACTCGTCAAAGAGTCTTAAGGTATGATTAGTTTATGGAAATAAACAGCACTAAAGGATAGTATTATGATATATAAAGAAATACCAATTCAAGTGGAAGGTTCTGATAAGACGAGCCGAGCACAGTTTTATATACTGGATACACTTCCGGACGAGATGAAGATTCAGAAACGTCCCATCATTTTAATTTGTCCGGGTGGCGGATACCACAAAGTCAGTTACCGAGAAGGAGAGCCTCTTGCCATGCATTTTTTGAACCTGGGCTATCATGCATGCGTACTACAGTATTCTGTGTCACCGGAGGCATTTTATCCGACACAGCTTTTGGAAGTGACAGAGAGTGTCAGACAGATTCATGAACATGCAAAAGAATGGTATATTGACACAAAGAAAATTGTACTGGCGGGAGCTTCAGCAGGAGGACATCTGGCGGCTAATTATTGCGCATTTTGGAAACGCGAGTTTTTGGTGGAGAAAAGTGGTATGCAAAGAGAGATGTTAAAGCCAAGAGGCCTGATCCTCTGTTATCCGGTTATCACATCGGATCCGAAATATGCGCATACGCCAAGTTTCCAGAATCTTCTTGGAGATACAGTAGAGGAAGAGGCTTGGAACTTATCTTTGGATCATCAGATTACAGATTCCATGCCGCCTTGTTTTATCTGGCATACAGCAACAGATCAGACAGTACCGCTGCCGAATTCTCTGCTGCTTGCCATGGCATTATGGAAAGCAGGCATTCCGGTAGAGCTGCATGTGTATCCGGAAGGGGTTCATGGGCTCAGCCTTGCCAATGAACTGGTAGAATGTCTGGATGGCAGAGGTGTACAGGAGGAATGTACAAGCTGGATTTCGCTTGTTGATACATGGCTTGACAGACTTATGAAGAAAGAAGGAGAAGAATAATGAGCAAGAGACCAACAGTTCTTATGATTTTAGACGGTTACGGTTTAAATAATAATCAGAAAGGAAATGCTGTAGCTGAAGCAAAGACTCCGGTTGTGGATAAGTTAATGGCAGAGTATCCATTTGTAAAAGGATATGCAAGCGGACTAGCTGTCGGACTTCCGGATGGACAGATGGGAAACTCTGAAGTCGGACATCTGAATATGGGGGCCGGACGTATTGTGTACCAGGAATTGACAAAAATCACAAAATCTATTCAGGATGGAGATTTCTTTGAGAACAAAGCACTGCTTGCTGCATGTGAAAATGTAAAGAAAAATGATTCTGCACTTCACTTGATGGGACTTGTATCAGATGGAGGAGTACACAGCCATATTGAGCATATTTTCGGACTTCTTGAGTTGGCAAAAAGACAGGGACTTAAGAAAGTTTATGTACACTGCTTCCTGGATGGACGTGATACACCACCGGCATCAGGAAAAGAGTATGTAGAGCAGTTAGAAGCTAAGATGAAAGAAATAGGTGTTGGTGAAGTAGCGTCTGTTATGGGACGGTATTATGCGATGGATCGTGATAATCGCTGGGATCGTGTAGAAAAGGCATACCGTGCAATTGCATACGGAGAAGGCGAAAAGGCAGCAAGCGGACCAGCCGGAATCCAGGCATCTTATGATAAAGATACAACAGATGAGTTTGTTCTGCCAACAGTTGTTGAAAAAGATGGAGCTGCGCTTGCAACAGTCAAAGAAAATGATTCCATCATCTTCTTTAACTTCCGTCCAGACCGCGCGAGAGAAATTACAAGAACATTTTGCGATGATAAATTTGAAGGCTTTGACAGAGGCGAGAGAATTAAGACAACATTCGTATGCTTTACAGAGTACGATGTGACAATTGAAAATAAACTTGTGGCATTTGTAAAAGAAAAGATTACCAATACATTTGGTGAATTCCTTGCAAAGAATGGACTTAAACAGGCACGTATCGCCGAGACTGAGAAATATGCACATGTGACATTCTTCTTTAACGGTGGAGTTGAGGAGCCGAATGAGGGCGAGGATAGAATCCTTGTGAAATCTCCAAAGGTGGCAACTTATGATCTGAAACCGGAAATGAGTGCTTATGAAGTATGTGACAAATTAGTTGAAGCAATTGAATCTGATAAATATGATGTGATTATCATCAACTTTGCAAACCCGGATATGGTCGGACATACTGGCGTAGAAGGAGCTGCAATCAAGGCTATTGAGGCGGTTGATGAGTGTGTAGGAAAAACAGTTGAAGCAATTAAGAAGGTAGATGGACAGATGTTTATCTGTGCAGACCATGGAAATGCAGAACAGTTGATCGACTATGAGTCAGGCGAACCATTCACTGCGCATACAACAAATCCGGTTCCATTTATTCTTGTAAATGCAGATCCTGCATATAAATTAAGAGAAGGCGGATGCCTTGCAGATATTGCTCCGACATTGATTGAATTAATGGGAATGAAACAGCCAGCAGAGATGACCGGAAAGAGCCTTTTAGTGAAATAGTCGGTGAAAAATTGTAAGGGGCAGAACATGAATCGAGATCAAATTAAATTTCTTGCAATCATTACCATGACATGCAACCATATTGCAAATATATTTCTGACACCGGGAACGTTACTATTTGAGATTATGATCGACATTGGGTATTTTACTGCAATTACGATGTGCTACTTTCTGGTGGAAGGTTACGGTTATACCCATGATAAGAAAAAATATGGGGAGCGGCTGCTGCTGTTCGGTGTGATATCATTCATACCATTTTGTCTGGCATTTGGCATGGTCCAGATGAATATGCTGTGTACCTTATTTTTGTGTTTCCTGATTCTTAAGGTTATGGAAATGTCCATTGGAAAATGGGAAAAATGGATTGTAATATTAATTTTAATTTTTGTATCCCTGTATTCAGACTGGGCATTACTGGCTCCTGTTTTTACAATTTTATTTGCAAAAAGTAAAGGAAATCGAATAAAAACAGCAATATCATTTGGAATAGGAGCATGTTTATTTGCAGGATTTAATTATTTGTCAAATTTAGAGAGTATGAGTACGGGCAGTGCGCTGATTCATGCATTGTGTTCAGGTATCGGACCGGTTGTGGCAGGAATCATCATTTTATTCTGCTACAATGGAAAGAAATCTAATCATGCAGGGAAAGCGTCAAAATGGTTCTTTTACATATACTATCCGGCGCATCTTCTTTTCTTGTGGACAGTACATCAGCTTTGCATGTTGTAGAGAAGTATAATTAACAGGAGTACAGGAATATGAGCAAAAAATATGAGATATTTTTATTTGATCTGGACGGAACTATCACAGATTCTGCTCTGGGAATCACCAATTCAGTCATGTATGCATTGAAAAAGTTCGACATCGAAGAGACAGACCGGACAAAATTATATAAATTTATCGGTCCGCCGCTTACAGAGTCCTTTGAGAAATTTTACGGTTTTACAAAAGAGCAGAGTCTGGATGGAGTAAAGTATTACCGGGAATATTATCATGATAAAGGCATCTATGAGAATCGTGTTTATGATGGATTAGAAGAAGTTTTAAAGAAGATAAATGAAGCCGGAAAGCAGGTAATTGTTGCAACATCAAAACCGGAGAAATATGCAAAGATTATTATTGATCATTTTCATCTTACTCAATACTTTGCATGCGTTGCAGGTATGGAGATGGACGGTGGAAGAGGAACAAAAGCGCAGGTCATTACCTATGCTCTTGAGAAAAATGATATTACAGACAAGTCTAACGTACTTATGATCGGTGACCGCGAACACGATGTCATCGGCGCCCATGAAAATGGACTTGACTGTCTCGGCATTCTCTACGGATTTGGAAGCCGCAAAGAATTTGAAGAAGCCGGAGCGGATTACATTCGTGAAAATGTAGAAGACATTTTACAATTCGTATAAAAATTTATTCGCCAATATTAATCCAGAGAAAATTATTATTTGTCAAAGGCACGCTCGCGCTACCTTCCGCTGGTAGCGGTACATAAGGCGCTAAAAAACACCGCCTAAGTACCGACCGCTCCAGAGTACCTTTCTCCAAATAATAATTTTCCTGGATTTTCTATATTTTGAACAAAATTATAAGGTGATTTTCGCTTTTCGAAGGAATTATAAAGTGTAGTGATATTAGTGAATAAAAAGAATCCAGCAAGGTGATGTTATCTGACGGTAGAGTGATTTCTGATACATCTGCGAGTATAGTTTCATATATTTTACATTGTCTGAGTCCATACGGACGAGTTTGTAAAATATATGAGAAATAAACGACGCAGCAGATGTCAGAAATCATTCGTGTCAGGAACACATCTAGCTGGATTCTTTTTTATGTATCACTACAAATTATAAATTACGCCTCTAAGTTCTTGTTTGCTGTGGAAAGCATCAGTTTAATTCGATTCAACTGATTTACTTCACTTGCACCCGGATCAAAGTCAATCGCTACGATATTTGACTGTGGGTAGCGTCTTCGTAACTCTTTAATAACACCCTTACCCACTACATGGTTTGGCAGGCAGGCAAATGGCTGCGTACACACGATATTTGGTGCACCGCTGTGGATCAGCTCTAACATTTCGCCGGTCAGGAACCAGCCTTCACCAGTCTGATTTCCAAGAGATACAATGTCAGAAGCCATCTTTCCGAGATCACGGATATCTGCCGGCGGGTTAAAATGTTTGCTCTTCTTAAATGCTTCGGTAGCCGGAGCGCGGAACCAGTCTATGACCTTGATGCCCCAGTTTGCAGCAGTTGCTTTTGATTTTGCAAATCCAAGCTTTTCTACTTTGAAGTTCTGATTGTAGAAGCAGTACTGCAAGAAGTCCAGAAGATCTGGAACAACAGCTTCAGCCCCTTCGCTTTCCAGCAGATCGACCAGATGATTATTAGCCGCCGGAAGGAATTTGACAAGAATCTCACCGACAACGCCGACGCGTGGTTTTTTAACATCTAAAAGTTCGATATTATTGTCAAAGTCTTCGATGATCTGCCGGCATAACTTCTTGAATTTTCGCCTGGAAGGATAGCCGGAAGAGACAAACTCTTTACATATTTCCACCCATTTTCTATGCATTGCATTCACAGATCCCGCAACAGCTTCGTATGGTCTTAACCGATACACACATTTCATAAAGATATCACCAAATACTACGCTGTAAATACCACGAAGTACGAGAGCGGGTGTAATCTTAAATCCAGGATTTTCTTCCAGTCCGCTTAAGTTAATGGAAATAACCGGAATATATTCGTAACCGGCTTTTTTTAGGGCACGGCGGATAAATCCGATATAATTGGAAGCACGGCAGCCACCACCGGTCTGGCTGATGATGACAGCAATCTTGTGTGTATCATATTTGCCGGAAAGGATGGCCTCCATGATTTGTCCGACAACCATAAGGGACGGGTAACATGCGTCATTGTTAACGTATTTAAGCCCCACATCTACTGCCTGTTTGTTGTCATTTGGAAGGACTTCGATGTTGTATCCGGAAGCTTTAAATGCAGACTCCATCAGTTCGAAGTGGATCGGTGACATTTGTGGGCAGAGAATCGTGTAATTCTCACGCATTTCCTTTGTGAAAGATACTTTTTCAATAGCTGCGGAATGAATCGTACGTTTGTCATTTCGCTGTTCTCTGACGCGGATGGCAGCCAGAAGAGAGCGGACACGGATCCTTGCAGCACCTAAGTTGTTGACTTCATCAATCTTCAGAGATGTATAGATCTTATCTGAATGATTTAAAATATCCGCAACCTGATCGGTTGTGACCGCATCCAGTCCGCAACCGAAAGAGTTGAGCTGGATCAGATCCAGATTGTCTTTTGTTTTTACATAGTTTGCCGCTGCATACAGACGGGAATGGTACATCCACTGATCCATCACGTTGAGTGGGTGCTCAGCTGGATTTAAGTGGGAGATGGAATCCTCAGTCAGCACAGCAATATTATAAGAATTGATCAGTTCTGGAATGCCATGGTTAACCTCCGGGTCAATGTGATATGGACGTCCTGCCAGTACAATACCTCTGTTTCCGGTCTCATCCAGGAATTTGACAACTTCCTCCCCTTTTCGACGCATATCTTCACGGCATGCTGCAAGTTCTTCCCATGCGGCATGGACGGCAGACTGGATCTCCTGATCGGAAATATCAAATTTCTTTCCAAGTTCTTCCACCAGGCGATAGGAGATCGTATCCTCGCTGGCAAAAGAGAGGAATGGGTGCATAAAATCAACTTCTCCATTTACAATGGCATCAATGTTATTCTTGATATTTTCCGGATAAGAAGTAACAATCGGGCAGTTGTAATGGTTGTCAGAGTCTGCAAATTCATTGCGCTCGTAAGGAATGCTTGGGTAGAAAATGTGTTTCACACCTTCGTTGATCAGCCATTGTACATGTCCGTGAGCCAGTTTTGCCGGGTAGCATTCAGACTCACTTGGAATGGACTCAATACCGAGTTCATAAATGCTTCTTGTAGAAGCAGGAGAGAGTTTGACAGAGAATCCAAGCTGATTGAAAAATGTGAACCAGAACGGATAGTTTTCGTATATATTTAATACACGGGGAATTCCGATTACACCGCGTTTTGCAGATCCTTCCGGCAATGGTTCATAATCAAAATAACGTTTTAATTTGTATTCAAATAAATTTGGCAGCTTATTCTCGGATTTTGTTTTTCCGAGTCCGCGTTCGCATCGATTTCCGGTAATGAACTTACGTCCGCCGCTGAAATGATTAATCGTCAGACGACAGTTATTTGTACATCCTTTACATTTTGTCATAGTTGTAGAATATTCCATGGCCTCAATGTCCTCAATAGAGAGCATAGTCGTGCCTTCGCATTCTACATAACGCTCACGTGCAATGAGAGCTGCACCAAATGCACCCATAATTCCGGCAATATCCGGACGGATAGCCTCACATCCTGCGATTTTCTCAAAACTTCGAAGGACAGCATTGTTGTAGAATGTTCCACCTTGAACTACGATATGTTTTCCAAGTTCCGATGCATCAGAAACTTTGATGACCTTGAATAACGCATTCTTAATAACAGAATATGCAAGTCCTGCGGAGATATCAGCAACCTCAGCACCTTCTTTTTGTGCCTGTTTAACCTTGGAGTTCATAAATACAGTACAACGTGTTCCAAGGTCGATTGGATTTCTTGCAAATAAAGCTTCGTGGGCAAAATCTTCAACAGAATAATTCAGTGATTTTGCAAATGTCTCAATAAATGAACCACAGCCGGAGGAGCAGGCCTCATTGAGCTGTACACTGTCAACGGTCTGATTCTTGATCTTGATACACTTCATATCCTGACCGCCGATGTCCAGAATACAGTCAACATCCGGCTCAAAGAAAGAAGCAGCATAGTAATGAGAGACAGTTTCTACTTCACCTTCGTCAAGGAGAAGGGCTGCTTTGATCAGAGCTTCTCCATATCCGGTAGAGCAGGAGTGTACAATCTGTACATCCTCTGGTAATTTGCTGTAAATATCTTTGATCGCAGTAATTGTTGTACCAAGCGGATCTCCGTCATTGTTGTGATAGAAGGAATATAAAAGTGTTCCGTCTTCGCCGACAAGAGCTGCCTTTGTAGTGGTAGATCCGGCATCGATACCAAGGAAAGCCTTTCCTTTATAGGTAGCCAGATCTCTGATGGGAACCTGATCCTTGTCGTGCCGCTTTTTAAACTCTTGAAAGTCAGCTTCACTTGCAAACAAAGGTTCCATACGGTCAACTTCAAATTCCATCTTAATCTTGCCTTCCAGGCGCTTTTGCATCTCCTGGATTGGTACGTCCAGATCCTTTTTGGAGTTCAGGGCAGAACCAATGGCTGCAAACAGATGGGAATGATTCGGGGCAATGATGTGCTCATCATCCAGATTCAATGTACGGATAAATGCCTTGCGCAGTTCGGAGAGAAAATGCAGAGGTCCGCCAAGGAATGCAACGTGTCCGCGAATAGGTTTACCGCATGCAAGACCACTGATAGTCTGGTTGACAACTGCCTGGAAAATGGAGGCAGCCAGATCTTCTCTTGCAGCACCGTCATTGATGAGTGGCTGGATATCCGTCTTTGCAAATACACCACATCTTGCAGCAATCGTGTAAAGTGCTTTGTAATTCTTTGCGTATTCGTTAAGACCGGAAGCGTCTGTCTGAAGAAGAGATGCCATCTGGTCAATAAAAGAACCTGTACCACCGGCACAGACACCATTCATACGTTGTTCAATATTCCCGCCTTCAAAATAAATGATTTTAGCATCTTCACCGCCGAGCTCAATCGCTACATCGGTCTGAGGAGCGTAGTCCTGAAGAGCCGTGGATACGGCTATGACTTCCTGAACGAAAGGTACCCCCAGATGCTTGGCAAGTGTCAGTCCGCCAGATCCGGTGATGACCGGAGAGACGTGGATGGCACCAAGTTTATGAATGGCACGACCAAGAAGATCAGATAAAGTCTCCTGGATATTGGCAAAATGTCTTTCATAATCGGAGAACAGTACTTCATTGTCCTGATCTAATACAGCAATCTTGACTGTAGTAGAACCGATGTCAATACCGAGAGTGTAAATGTCGTTTTGAACCATAATTTATGTACTCCTTATTCAATGTTTATTATTAAAAAAGATATGATTAAAATTCATTTGGCAGATATCTCTTCCTATTATAATGTAATCTGCCAATATAACTAAAATATTATACGACAGTTTGCGCCAAATTACAATTAAGAAATCGTGTTCTTAACATAAAAGAAACATAAAAGAAATATGAAATGCGAATAAAAAAATTGTAAAAAATGTAAAATTACAGAAAGCTGGGGAGCGTATGATTGACAAAATAATAGCAAGACGATAGAATGGCTATGTGTGAAAATAATTTTAACAGGAGTTAGAACAATATGAATTGGATGGACAAACTGGAACGAAAGATCGGAAGATATGCAGTTCCGAATCTGATGTTGTACATTATCATCATGTATGGAGCCGGATATGTGCTCTACTTGATAAATCCGGCATTTTATGCACAGTATCTCTGCCTGAATGCACAGGCAATTCTGCACGGACAGGTCTGGAGGATCATTACATTTATCATTCAGCCTCCGTCATACAGTCTGATCTGGATGCTGGTGGCATTATCTCTTTATTATTTTATCGGGAAAGAACTGGAACGGGCATGGGGAACTTTCCGTTTTAACCTCTACTTCTTTGCCGGAGTTCTGTTTCATGTGATCGCTGCCATTTTGGTCTATGTACTGACAGGGCTTGTATTGCCGCTTGGAACAGGATATCTGAACATGTCGTTATTCCTTGTATACGCAGCTATGAATCCGAATGCACAGTTCATGCTATATTTCATCATTCCGGTGAAAGCCAAATGGCTGGCGTGGCTGGACGGAGCATATTTTATCTGGGCAGTTATCCAGGCATTTCTCCCGGCGTATGGAGGAAGTGCCTATGGAATATACTATAAAGCAAATGCACTGGCGGCAGTTGTCTCAATCTTGAATTTCCTGATATTTTTCCTGAATTCAAGAAATGTAAGACCATACCGTCCTTCACAGGTGAAGCGCAAAAATGATTTTCACAGACAGGTTCATAAGGCACGCCCGGTCAATTACTATAAAGACGGTGCAAGACATAGATGCGCAGTCTGCGGAAGAACCGAACTGGATGACCCAAAACTGGAGTTTAGATATTGCTCCAAGTGCAATGGAAATTATGAATATTGCCAGGAACATTTATTTACTCATAAACATGTAATTTAGAAATTGAACAACAAAAGGAGAACAGGAATGAAGAAAACAAAGATTGTCTGCACAATGGGACCGAATTCAAACGATGAGAATATCATGAGACGGCTTGTAAAAGAAGGCATGGATATCGCAAGATTTAACTTTTCACATGGCTCACATGAAGAACAAAAAGGCCGTATGGACATGTTGAAGAAGATTCGCGAAGAAGAGAAGAAACCAGTGGCAATCCTTCTGGATACAAAGGGACCGGAAATCCGTACAGGTGTTTTGAAAGACGGAAAAAAGGTATTGTTAAAAGAAGGCGAGACAATCACTCTGACGAATGAAGAAATCGAAGGAGATGAAACAAAAGTTTCTTTGACATACAAAGGTCTGGTCGATGATGTGCAGATCGGGAACATGATTCTGATCGATGATGGTCTGATCGGACTTAAAGTAAAAGAAAAGACGGAGACAGATATTATCTGTACAATCGTTAATGGTGGTGAACTTGGCGAGAGAAAGGGAGTCAATGTCCCGAATGTTCCAGTCAGACTTCCGGCAATTACAGAAAAGGATAAAGAAGACCTGAAATTCGGTGTTGAGCAGAAAATTGACTTTATTGCAGCATCATTTGTAAGAAATGCTGAGTGTATTCTGGAAATCCGTTCTTACTTAAATAAATGCGGAGCACCATATATTCCGATCATTGCAAAGATTGAGAACTCAGAGGGAATTGATAATATTGATGAGATTATCCGCTGTGCAGACGGTATCATGGTTGCCAGAGGAGATCTCGGTGTAGAAATCCCGGCAGAAGAAGTTCCATATCTCCAGAAATTGATCATTCAGAAATGTAATGATAATTACAAACCGGTCATTACAGCAACTCAGATGTTGGATTCTATGATCCGTAATCCACGTCCGACAAGAGCAGAGGTTGGAGATGTGGCAAACGCAGTTTACGACGGAACAGACGCTGTCATGCTTTCAGGTGAGACTGCACAGGGAAAATATCCGGTTGAAGCACTGAAGATGATGGTACACATTGTAGAAAGTACGGAGCAGCATCTGGATTATAAGGAGATGCTGGAAAAAGCAGGTGCACACAGAATGAGAAATGCTTCCAGTGCTCTGGCATATGCAACTGTAACAACTGCAAGAAATCTGAAAGTAGCGTGTATTATTACACCAACTGTATCAGGAGCAACTGCAAGAGTTGTATCCAAATTCAAACCGAAGACAGAGATTATCGGTATATCACCAAACGAAGAGACACTTCGCAGAATGCAGATTTACTGGGGAGTGCGTCCGTATTGCTCTATTAATGCAAATTCTACAGATGAAATCTGCAGCAGCGCATTAGATCTTGTAAGAGCAAAACAGATTGCAGAGACTGGAGACACTGTAGTCCTGACAGCAGGAATCCCTTCCCCGAATATTTCCGGAAATGTTGCCGGAGTCAGCAATATTATGAAAATAGCAGTGATAGATTAAGAACTACTGAAAACGAACAACAGATGAGAGATTTCTTTCATCTGTTGTTCGTTTTTTGAATATATTTCTCATTTAAGCACTTGACTGATAGCGAGAAATATACTATAGTGTTCCGTGAGAGAACTACTACAAAAGGATAAAAATGAGAACAGGTGAAAAAATGGAAGATAAATCATATATCGAACGCCTGATGGAATTTGGGCTTACAAGGCAGGAAGCAGGAATTTACGGCTGCCTGATCAGTGAAGGAAAGACGACAGGCTATGAAGTCGCAAAGCAGCTTGGAATATCTAGATCCAATGCGTATAATTCGCTTGCAAGTATGACTGAAAAAGGCGCGGCTTATCTGGTGGAAGAAGGAACAACAAAAAAATATGTATCTGTGCCATTGGACGAATTTTGCCGGAATAGAATCCGGAGGCTGGAAGAGTCCCAAAGATGGCTAAAGAAGCATATGCCATCTGAAAAAGATCATGTAGAAGGGTACATTACAATAGAAGGTTCTTCTAATATTTTGGATAAGATTCGTAATCTTCTGGCAAAAGCCGAAGAGAGAGTATACATTTCCTGTACAAGAAATTACCTGTTATTGTTCGTGGATGAGCTGGAAAGTCTGATCCGGGCTAAAAAGAAAGTCGTAATTGTGACAGATCAACCTGTGAATTTTAGAAATGCCAGAGTCTATATGGGAAACAATCGTGGAATGCAGATTGGTGTGATTACAGATTCCAGATATGTGCTGACCGGAGAGTATGGAGAAGGAAGTATTAATACATGCCTTTATTCCGGACAGAAAAATTTTGTAGAGTTATATAAAAGTGCTCTTAGTAATGAAATAAAACTTCTGGCAATACGAGAGGAGAACATGCAATGAAGAAAAAACCATTTGTAACAAAAGAACAACTGGATGAAATTATTAAAAAATATCCAACTCCATTTCATCTTTATGATGAGAAGGGAATCCGCAAGAATATGCAGGCACTAAAAGAAGCATTTGCATGGAATCCGGGGTATAAAGAGTATTTTGCAGTTAAAGCAACGCCGAATCCGTTTCTGATCGATATTTTGAGAGAGTATGGATGCGGATGTGACTGTTCTTCTTATACAGAACTTCTCCTTTCAGATGCAATGGGAGTAAAGGGAGAGGACATTATGTTTTCTTCCAATGACACACCGAGAGAAGAATATGAACTTGCACACAAGTTAGGAGCAATTATTAATCTGGATGATATTACGCATATTGATTTCCTTGAAGAGACAATTGGCGAGATCCCAGAAACGATCAGTTGCCGGTATAATCCGGGCGGACTGTTTAAGATTAGTAATGATATTATGGATAACCCGGGAGATGCCAAGTTTGGTATGACAACGGAGCAGCTTTTTGAAGCATTTAAGATTTTAAAAAGCAAAGGTGCGAAGGAATTTGGAATTCATGCCTTCCTTGCAAGTAATACTGTAACAAATGAATATTATCCGATGCTTGCAAAAGTATTATTTGAAGTGGCTGTAAAGCTTCAGAAAGAGGTAGGTGTTCATATCAAATTTATTAATTTGTCAGGCGGTATCGGAATTCCGTATACACCAGATCAGGAGCCAAATGATATCCGTGCGATTGGAGAAGGTGTGCGGGAAGTTTATAATGAGGTTCTTGTGCCTGCAGGCATGGGAGATGTAGCTCTTTATACAGAACTTGGAAGATTTATGTTGGGACCTTATGGCTGCCTTGTAACAAAAGCAATTCATGAGAAACACACCCATAAGGAATATATTGGGGTAGATGCATGCGCAGTAAATTTGATGCGTCCGGCTATGTATGGTGCATATCACCATATTACAGTCATGGGAAAAGAAGATACGCCGTGTGATCACAAATATGATGTAACAGGTTCCCTTTGTGAGAATAATGACAAATTTGCAATTGACCGTATGCTTCCGAAGATTGATATGGGAGATGTTCTTGTGATTCATGATACAGGGGCACATGGATTTTCTATGGGATACAATTATAATGGGAAATTAAAATCCGCAGAGGTGCTCTTAAAAGAAGATGGAAGCACACAGCTTATCCGAAGAGCTGAAACACCAGCAGATTATTTCGTAACCTTTGATTGTTTTGATATTGGAAAAAAATTAATAAAATAAATGTTGTATTTCACGCAGTTGTGTGTTACAATTAATCTCAGCTTGAAAAAGCTGGGATATGCGGATGTGGCGGAATGGCAGACGCATCAGACTCAAAATCTGACGTAGGTGACTATGTACGGGTTCAAGTCCCGTCATCCGCAGTTGATTTATGAAAGAGCATCGAAGACTTAAAGTTTTCGGTGCTTTTTTTGCTCTTGCACATTTATTAGATATTCATTATAATAAAATCGATGTTTTTAGAGGAACAAAAGAAGAAAGAATGAAATGACGAAAGGAAGAAGATTATGGGATTTACAGTACAGGATATGCTTGATATGAAATTATTTCAGAAAGCGAATCTGCTCTGGGGCAAAGGTGGTATTGGCCAGGAAATCCGTGGTGTTACGATTATTGAATCTCCAGATATTGTTCGTTTTATCAGTGGTGGAGAGGTCCTTCTGACAGGATTGAATGCATTTCAGAATTGTTCCCCGGAAGAGTTCCGCAGTTATATCGCGGAGCTTGCAAAGAAAAAAGTAAGTGCACTTGTGATTAAGCGAGGAAGAACCGTAGACTTCATGGAGGAAAAGATGGCGGTCATACAGGAGTATGCCCAAAAGACAGAAACTCCTGTCGTTGAGATTCCGTTTGAAATGCCATTTCGAGAAATTCTTAATACGATCATGGAGCATATTTTCAGTGAGGAAGTTATCAGACTTAAGTATTTTAAGACAACTCATGATAATTTCACGGCACTGTCACTTTCCTTTCATTCCATGGAAAATGGAGTGCAGCGTATTGTAGACATTTTGTCAAAACTGATTGGAAACCCGGTGGCATTGTTTGATCAGAACCTGGAATGCCAGGCGACAACAGATACGAGAATCCGTGAATTTGAAATTCAGCCGGACGCAAAAGAATATTCTTTAGACTTCTATTCAAATTATAAATACCGGAGACAGGAAATTACATTGGAGGAAAAACCGGAAGAAAAGATTGGGCAGTATCTTGTGCGATTGAATGTTATGTATAATGCGAGAATGTATCTGGTTGTTACTGAAACAGAACATCCGGTCAACGGTATGGATTTTATTGCAGTTGAGAATGCAGTAACAGCGTTGAAGCAGGAATTGTTCCGTCAAAGTTCACTGGCAGATCTTGAGAAAAAGTTCCAGAGTGATATTATGAACAATATTTTGAATGGGAAGGTTCACTCCATTCAGGAACTTCGAAGGGATAGTTCCCTGCTTGGGATTTCTGTGGATGCTTCCTACCGTATTATTGCGTTCAATCTCGGATATGGTTCAAATCAGGTTGATCTGAATGATACGGTGAAATACACGAATATATTGAACAATGCGATTGCTATTGAATTTCCGAATGTGAAGATTCAGAATGATATGGACAGAGTCATTGTGATCCAGGAAGTAGATCCGGCGAGAAAACAGGAAGAATATCGTCACGAATTGAAAGAAATAGTCATGAAGATCCAGAAGCGTGTGGCAAGTACGAAAAAAGATTTGAAAGTCCGTGCCGGAGTCGGACGAATGGTAGAGGGGATTGAACATATTCCGAGCAGTTTTAAAGAGGCAACTGATTCACTGATGTTTATTGATATTCTTGGAGATGAAAATGAAGACAGTCAGTCCAAAATTATGATTTTCTCCGACATGGGAATTTTCAAACTGCTTTGTCAGCTCAGTGATGAGAAAGAAATGATGGAATATGTACCAGAATCTCTTCAAAGATTATATCATTACAAAAAACAGCAGCGTCAGGATCTGATCCTGACACTTAAGACTTATCTGGAACACAACCAGAATCTGACAAAGACAGCTCAGGACTTGTATATACATTATAAGACGGCGGCCTATCGTATTGAGCGGATTTCGCAGATCACAGGCATAGATTTTGATAACCCTAATGAAGTACTATCTGTCCGAATTGGTTTAGTTGTATGTAAAATGATGGAAAATTTAAAAAAATAGCAGTTTTTTGAGAAAGTAACAGAGATTTATCAGTTGTTGATAAATCTCTGTTATTTTTTTGTCCAATTATGCAGATGCATATTGTTAAAAAAATATCTATAATATGAGACATAGAAAAACAAAGATTCACAAGGGAGGAGGAATTCGGATGAAAGCAAATATAAATCGTGTGGTTTCCAGATTAGAAGACATTTATCAGTGTGGTAAAAAAGAAGATGGAACGTACACGAGAATGGCATTCTCCGAAGAAGATGTAAAAGGAAGAGAACTTTTTGCATCTTGGGCAAAGCGCCTTGGCATGACATGCCATGTGGACGAAGCTGGTAACCTGATTGCTCATATGGATGGGCAGGATAATGATCTTCCGGCAATCATGATGGGTTCCCATCTTGACACGGTTCCGGACGGAGGCCGATACGATGGAGTGACTGGCTGCGTTGGAGGATTGGAAGTATGTGAAGTGTTAAAGGAACATGGAAAAGTTCCGAAACACCCGATCGAGGTGATTGTGTTTACCGATGAAGAAGGATTCCGTTTTGGAAAAGGACTTCTGGGAAGCAGTTCACTTTGTGGACAGGACCCTGATGTCAGTGATGATGAGCTGGATATTTACGGTGAGCCACGAGGCGAAGTGATGAAATCATATGGAATCACAAGTGCAAATGTGATGAAAGCCAAAAGAGATCCCAAGACGGTACACAGTTTTATCGAACTTCATGTAGAACAGGGATCCAGACTTTATAAAGCACATACACCGGTCGGCGTTGTATCATCGATTGCAGGTGTGAACCGATATGATGTGACTGTAGCAGGCGAGGCAAATCATGCAGGAAGTACTGCGATGGCTGACAGAAAAGATGCACTCGTTGCTGCGGCTGGATTCATCAACAAGGTTCCGGAAATTGTAAAAGAGTATGGAAATGAATTTACTGTTGCAACAGTCGGAACCATTAAAGTTACACCACATTCCGTTAATGTAATTCCAGGAACTTGCACTTTCAGCCTGGAGATTCGTGACCAGAGCGCAGAAGTTATGAAACTGATCGAAAATCATCTCAGACAGCTTCTTGAGGACATCTGCAAAAAATATGGAGTTACGTCTACATTTGTTCCGACATCTTATCATGATCCGGCACCAATGTCGGAATTAGTAAGAGGAACGATAGAGGAAGCGGTAAAAGAGCTTGGAATTGATTATACAGTCATCCCAAGCGGTGCATTTCATGACTCCCTGATCATGACAAGCGTATTCCCGACAGGAATGATTTTCGTGCCTAGCAAAGACGGAATCAGTCATTCCAGATATGAATACACAGCACCGGAAGACATTGAAAATGGCTGCAATGTTTTGTTAAATACAGTTTTAAAACTGGATGAAAAATAAAAGTCGAAAGACATGATGCACTTTAAGAAAACCTTAAAAAAAGAAAGGCAGGTAAAAACTATGGCAAAGAAAAAAATTGGTATTATCGGTGGCGGAATCTCAGGAGCAGGACTGGCTTATCACTTAAGCCTCTACGAAGGAGAAGCTGATGTGACAGTATTTGAAAAGGACACAATCGGTGGAGCTTCTACAGCAAAATCAGCCGGAACAGTATGTCTTTTTGATGATTCCCTCAAGAACAGATACTGGGATGTTAGACTTTATGGTTTCGAGTCCTATCTGAAAATGGAAGAGGAAGAGAAAGGTTCAGCAGGATTTGATAAGACAGGAACTCTTGTAGTAGCAACAAATGAAGAAGTAGAGAAGGTTATTAAGACAGGAATCGCTCTTGCAAAAGCAGCAGGATATACAGGAGAGTATATTACAGATAAAGACCGTATCAAAGAAATCCTTCCAGACATTTCTACAGAAAATATTCTTGGAGCAGGATATACAGAGGATGACGGATATTTTGATGGAACAATGATTTCCAATACATATATGAAAAAAGCTCAGAAAAATGGCGTAACTGTAAAGACAGGCGTGAAAGTTACAGATGTTAAGATCGTAGATAACAAAGTAAAAGGTCTTACAACTGACGACGGAGCAGAGTATGAGTTTGATGTAGTTGTTGACTGTACAGGTCCATGGAGCAAAATTACAGGAGAAATGGTTGGACTGAACGTACCAATCTGGCATACAAAAGCGGAAGCATTCTTCTTATGCCCTCCAGGAAAGAAATTAGACTACACATTCCCAGTACTGAAATACCCAGAGTTCTATGCACTGAGAGCAGGAGACAACATTTTTATCTGCAAATCTCACTTATCTATGGATCTGAACAATCCGATGCATGCAGGACAGTGGGATCCAGACAAATTACCTGCAACAGGTGGAACAGACGATTACTTCATCGACTTCCTTCTGGATCAGTTGGATGCTAAGGTTCCGGGAATCGTAGACAGCGGACTTGTATCTTCCTGGTTATCCTACCGTGCAGAGCCAAAGGATTTCTGGCCGGTACTTGGTAAGACACCAGTAGAAGGATACATGCTTTCAACAGGATTTGGTGGAAATGGAGTCATCGAGGTTCCGGCAGCAACACGTGATCTTGCAAAACTGATCATGCGTGACGAGAGCACACCACTTCTTGAGAACTGGGCATTCGAGAGACTTCTTGAAGACTAATAAGCAAACGAAAGTTACCATTGAAAGTAACAGATGAAAGTAAAAATAATAGGAGGAAACTATGAATATAGCAGTTCTTATTAAGCAGGTTCCGGTATCTAACGATGTATCTGTAGACCCGGAAACACATGCACTTGTACGTGCAAGCTCTGAAGGAATGATCAATCCGGCAGATCTGAATGCCATTGAAGAAGCAATGCAGTTAAAAGAGCAGACAGACGGAAAAGTTGTAGTATTTACGATGGGACCACCGGATGCAGAAAAAGCATTGCGTGATGCGATGGCACTCGGATGTGACGAAAGCTGCCTGATCACAGATAGAGCAGTTGCAGGAGGAGATACCGTAGCAACAGCAAAAGTATTAGCAAAAGCAATTCAGTTATATGGCGAATTTGACCTGATCTTAGGAGGTGCCCTGTCAGCAGACGGGGCAACCGGACAGGTGGCAGCAATGGTTGCAGAAGAATTAAATCTTCCACATGTTGTAGAAATCCAGTCTGTAAAATATAAGGAAGATCAGGCAGGAAAAGTTGAAGTTGTAAAGAAAATGCACGATACAAGTTTCAGGATTGCCTGCGCTACACCGGCAGTATTATCTGTAAACTTTGGCTGCAATGAGCCAAGACTTGCAACACTTAGAAGTAAACGTGCGGCAAAATCAAAACCACTTGTTACCTATACAAATGCTGAACTTGGATTTGCAGCAGAGGAAATTGGAATCAAGGGATCACCGACAGTTACTGTTGATTCCTTCCAGCCGGAGACAAAGAGAAGTGCTAAGATGCTTACAGGTACACCGGCAGAACTTGCAAAACAGCTTTATGACCTGATTGAAGAGGAGAAAGGAAAGTAGACCTATGGCTAATGGAATTTGTGTTTATGCAGAAAGTTATAATGGTGAATTAGAGACGGTAGCTGCAGAACTGGTTTCAGCGGCAAAAGGTCTGGCTGAGACAACAAAAGAAAAAGTTCAGGCAATCGTTCTTTCCGACCATGCAGAAGAACTTGTAAAAGAATTAGATAAGCTTGGTGTAGATGAAATCTATGCAGTAAAAGCAGATCATGATATCACACTTCAGGATGATGCAGTCAGTGCTGCAATTGCTGAAATGTTAAAGAAAATCGAGCCATCCGCAGTGCTTGTTCCAGCAACACCACAGGGACGTTCTATTTTCTCAAGAGTAGCGATGCGTCTTGGTTGTGGTATGACTGCGGACTGTACAGAGGTTCTGGCTGCTCAGAGAGAAGACGGTTCTTTCTATATTAAACAGAACAAACCGTCCTACGGAGAAAATGTATTTGTTACAATTCTTACAAAAGAAGGTATTTATCCGCAGATGATGACAGTAAGACCTGGTGTCTATGCAGCCTGTGAGGCAAAAGAAAGCGGAAATGCAAATGTAACATTTTTTGATGATATCAAAATTGAAAAATCTGGAGTTGAGATTCTGGAAGAGCTTCCGGCAGAAAATACAACAGACAGTATTCTCGGAGCAGAAGTTGTTGTTGTCGGAGGACGTGGAGTTCTGGAAGATGATAACTTTGAACTTCTTGAGAAATTTGCTGAGAAAGTCGGAGGAGCAATCGGAGGAACAAGACCAATGGTTGATTCAGAGATGATTCCGTTCAATCACCAGATTGGACAGACAGGACTTACAATCCGTCCGAAGATCTGTATCTCCTTTGGTGTATCCGGAGCAATTCAGCATACAGAAGGAATCAAGGATACAAATTTATATGTTGCAGTCAATACAGACGAAAATGCTGCGATTTTTGGAGTTGCAGATTACGGAATCCAGGCAGATTTAAAAGAAATTCTGGAGAACTACCTGACACTGTAATATAAAGACAGAAATTACTTGCCTCAATTTTAGAATATATGCATGCTTTAAAAGGCATGACAGAAAAGAAAGCTCATCGCCGGGCTTTCTTTTTTTGCCATCAGAGTCTTGAATGGAACAATTTGATAGAAATGTATCAAATTTAGTGTTATTTTATTTGTTTTGATAATATATAGCTTTTAAAAAAAACAGATTTGGTGTATAGTAATAAGGTAGTTTGTTTATTAACAAGGAGACTATATGAGCGAGAATACAAATAAAAAAATTGTGCTCATCGATGGGCACAGCATATTAAACAGGGCATTTTTCGGACTTCCGGATCTGACGAATTCCGAAGGACTTCATACGAATGCAATCTATGGATTTCTGACGATCATGTTCAAGATTCTGGATGAAGAAAAGCCGGATTATCTGACGGTCGCATTTGACGTGCATGCGCCGACATTCCGTCATAAGATGTATGACGCTTACAAAGGAACAAGAAAGCCGATGGCAGACGAACTGAGGCAGCAGGTTCCGGTTATTAAGGAAGTCCTTTGCTCTATGGGGATTAAGACTATAGAGTGTGCGGGATTGGAGGCTGACGATCTTCTTGGAACACTGTCCAGACGATGTGAAGAAGAAGGAATGGAAGTGTCCGTTATTTCCGGAGACAGAGATCTTCTGCAGCTTGCAACGCAACATGTTAAGATCCGCATTCCAAAGACAAAGCAGGGTCGTACTGAAGTGGAAGATTATTATGCGGCAGATGTGAAAGAACGTTATCAGGTGACACCGAAGGAGTTCATTGATCTGAAAGCGCTGATGGGCGACACGGCCGATAACATTCCAGGAGTTCCAAGCATCGGAGAAAAGACAGCGACCAAGATTATCACAGAATATCATTCAATCGAGAATGCATATGAACATGTGAGTGAACTAAAGCCGCCACGAGCGTCCAAGGCACTTGCTGAGCACTGGGATATGGCGGTTATGAGCAAGACACTTGCCACGATTGAAGTGCATGCGGATTTTCCGTATGAACTGTCTGAGGCGAAGCTTGGTAATATATTTACAGAAGAAGCATATGCATTTTTCCAGAAACTACAGTTTAAGAATCTTTTGTCCAAATTCGATGTTACTGCACCGGCAAATCAGGTGGAAGACGGATTTGAACAGATTACAGATTATAAGAAGGCAGAAAAAGTTCTGGATCAGGCAAAAGAATCCACATGTGTTGGAGCGGTGATCTTCCAGAATACGGAAAATGTACTTCCGCTTTTTGCAAATGAAGCGGCAATTGGCGGTATCGGTCTTTGTTTTGATGAAGAGCATGCATACTGTATTGAAGTGACTGAGCAGATTACAAAGGAATTCCTTCTTGAAAAGCTGAGTAAGCTGAATGAAAGTTGCGGACGTTTTGTCATGTTCGATATCAAAGAAGCTATGAAGTGGCTGCCAATCAAAAATCAGAAGCATTGCTTTGATGCAACGGTTGCGGCTTACCTTTTGAATCCGTTGAAGAATGATTACACATACGAAGATGTGGCAAGAGAGCAGCTTAATATTGTAATTGAAGAAAAGTCAGAAGCTTATGTGAAGGTTTGCTATGAAGCATATACAGCGTTTAAGGGCAGTGACTTGTTATACAAGAAGTTAGAAGAAACACAGATGCTGCATCTATTTGAAGATATTGAGATGCCGCTTGTATTTACTCTTTATGATATGGAAAGAAATGGAATCCGTGCTGAAGGTGAGGCGCTGAAAGTTTATAGCAGCCAGCTTGGCGGACGGATTAGTGAACTGGAAAAAGAAATTTACGAAATGGCAGGTGAATCGTTCAATATTAATTCACCAAAGCAGCTTGGCGTGATTCTTTTTGAAAAGCTTTTACTTCCGGGAAGTAAAAAGACGAAAAGTGGTTATTCCACTGCGGCAAGTGTGCTGGACAAGCTTGCACCGAATTATCCGATTGTAAGTAAAGTGCTGGAATACAGACAGCTTACAAAGCTAAAATCTACGTATGCAGATGGTCTGGTCAATTATATTGAAGAAGATGGACGAATCCACAGCAAGTTCAATCAGACAATTACAGCGACCGGACGGATCAGCAGTACGGAGCCGAATCTTCAGAATATTCCGGTCCGGGTAGAACTGGGACGGCTGATCCGGAAGGTATTTGTGCCGGAGGACGGATACATTTTTGTGGATGCCGATTATTCCCAGATTGAACTTCGTGTGCTGGCACATTGTTCCGGTGACGCAAATCTGATCGAGGCTTACCGGGAAGAAAAGGATATTCATAGAATTACAGCTTCTCAGGTATTTCACATTCCTTTTGAAGAGGTAACTCCACTTCAAAGAAGAAATGCGAAAGCGGTCAATTTCGGTATTGTATATGGGATCAGTTCTTTTGGATTGTCTGAGGACTTGAGTATTGGCAGAAAAGAAGCTGCAAAATATATTGAAGATTACTTTAAGACATATCCGGGAATCAAGACATTTCTGGATGATACTGTGGCACATGCAAAAGAGATGGGGTATGTTGTGACACTGTTCGGAAGAAGACGTCCGGTTCCGGAACTTTCTTCCAGCAATTTTATGCAGCGTTCCTTCGGAGAGAGAGTGGCAATGAATGCACCAATCCAGGGAACCGCAGCAGATATTATGAAAATTGCCATGATCGGTGTGAACCGTAGACTGAAAGAGCAGAATCTGAAGTCCAGACTTGTACTTCAGGTACATGATGAACTTCTCATAGAAGCTTACAGACCAGAACTTCCGGAAGTAGAAAAAATCCTCCGGGAGGAGATGGAGCAGGCGGCATCCTTAGATGTACCGCTAGAGATAGATATGCACACAGGAGAAAACTGGTACGAAGCAAAGTAAGGGGTGGAGATTATGAAAATTATAGGTATTACTGGCGGAGTAGGAGCAGGAAAGACACAGATACTGGAATATTTAAGTGACAAATACGGAGCTTCCGTTTGTCAGACTGATAAGGTGGCAAAGAAATTACAGAAAAAAGGCGGAATCTGTTACGATCCGATCGTAGAACACTTTGGTACAGAAATTCTGGACGAAAAAGGGGAGCTTGACAGAAAGAAGCTTTCAGATATCGTGTTCGGTGATCCCAAAGAGTTAAATGTACTCAATGAGATCGTACACCCGGCGGTAAAAGAGGAAGTAAATAAAAAAATCAAAAAAGAAGAACGCAAGAACACGAATCTTCTGATTGTAGAATCGGCTGTTCTTGTAGAAGATCATTATAATGAGATCTGTGATGAGCTCTGGTATATATATGTGGAGGATGCAGTGCGCAGAAACCGTCTTTACTATTCCAGGGGATATGATAATAAGAAGATTGATGAGATTATTGCAGCACAGCTGCCAAAGGAGATGTTCCTGAAAGCCTGTGACCGTGTAATTGATAATAGTGGAATCTTTGCAGAGACAATGATCCAGATCGATCAGATTGTAAAGGAATTATAGACAGATCTCATACCTAAGATATACGGAAGGAATTTACATATATATGAGACTATGCAGTATTGCCAGCGGAAGCAGTGGCAATTGTATCTATACGGGAGGAGAGCATACACATCTTCTTGTAGATACAGGAATCAGCAAAAAAAGAGTAGAGGAAGGTCTGAAAGCTCTGGATATCAAGGGAGAGGAGCTTAGCGGGATTCTGATCACTCATGAACATATTGACCATGTGCAGGGTCTTGGCGTGTTCAGCAGAAAGTATGAAGTGCCGATCTATGCGACAAAAGGTACAATAGAAGGAATCAAAAAGATTTCCAGTATTGGAAAGATGCCGGAAGGATTATTCCATGAAATCCAGACGGATGAAACATTTACACTGGGTGAGCTGAAAGTAGAACCATTCAAAATCTCTCACGATGCAAATGAACCGTCCGGATACCGGATCGGTGACGGGAAAAAATCCGTTGCAGTCGCAACAGATCTTGGAAAGTATGACGATTATACCGTGGAACATTTGAAAAATCTGGACGCAATCGTGCTGGAGGCAAACCATGACTTAAAGATGCTGGAGGTCGGTCCATATCCATATCCGCTCAAACGAAGAGTGGCAGGAGACAAAGGACATTTATCAAATGAATTGTCAGGAAGGCTGTTATGTGATATATTACATGATAACCTGAAACATGTTGTTCTTGGACATCTCAGTAAAGAGAACAATTATGAAGAGCTTGCCTATGAGACGGTGAAGTTAGAGGTTACTTTGGGAGATAATCCATATAAAGGGAACGATTTTCCAATCACTGTTGCAAAGAGAAGCAGTGTGTCAGAGATTATTGATCTGTAACTGTTTTGAAAAAAAACACTGGTCAAAAATGATTGATCTGTAACTGCCTTACAAAAAAGCATAGTGTCAGAAATTTTACTGACACGGAGATTACGAGGAGGAACACCATGAAGAAATGTATCATTACTGTAGTTGGAAAAGACAAGGTTGGAATTATTGCGGGAGTATGTCAGTATCTATCTGATATTTCTGTAAACATATTAAATATTTCCCAGACAATCGTAGAGGGTTATTTTAATATGATGATGATTGTAGATTTCACAAATTGTACAAAAGAAATTGCAGTAGTTGTTAATGAGATGGAAGAACTCGGAAAAACAATTGGCGTAGATATCCACTGCCAGCGGGAAGATATCTTTGAAAAAATGCATCGTTTGTAATCTTGAATAAAGCGGAGGATTGGACATGATTAATTTTTACGAAGTAAATGAAACCCAGCAGATGATTGAACATGAGAACCTGGATGTGAGAACAATCACACTTGGAATCAGTCTTTTGGACTGTATTGATTCTAATCTGGATAAGTTGAATCAAAAAGTATATGAAAAGATTACAACAGTTGCAAAGGATCTGGTTGTGACAGGTGATCAGATTGAACAGGAGTACGGAATCCCAATTGTCAATAAACGTATTTCTATAACTCCGATTTCATTGATCGGTGGTTCAGCATGCAAGAAACCGGAAGACTTTGTGGAAATTGCAAAGACATTGGATAGGGCAGCGAAAGAAGTCGGTGTGAATTTTATCGGTGGTTATTCTGCATTAGTGTCAAAGGCTATGACAAAAAGTGATGAGCTTTTAATCCATTCTGTTCCACAGGCGCTTGCCTGTACAGATCGGGTGTGCAGTTCTATTAATGTAGGATCTACAAAGACAGGTATCAACATGGACGCAGTCCGTCTCTGCGGAGAGATTGTAAAAGAAACTGCAGAAGCAACGAAAGACAACGATTCTCTTGGATGTGCAAAGCTTGTTATATTCTGTAATGCACCAGATGACAACCCATTTATGGCGGGGGCATTTCTTGGCGTGACAGAAGGCGATGCGGTAATCAATGTAGGAGTCAGCGGACCGGGGGTTGTAAAGCATGCCATTGAGCAGGTGCGTGGACAGGGGTTTGAAGAATTATGTGAGACAATCAAGAAAACCGCATTTAAGGTGACACGTGTCGGTCAGCTTGTAGCAGGAGAAGCGTCAAAACGTCTCGGTGTTCCATTTGGAATTGTCGATCTGTCACTGGCACCTACTCCGGCGATAGGAGACAGTGTCGCTGAGATTCTGGAAGAAATCGGTCTGGAGCGTGTTGGAGCACCTGGTACGACAGCAGCGCTTGCAATGCTGAATGATCAGGTGAAAAAAGGCGGTGTTATGGCATCCTCTTATGTAGGTGGACTTAGCGGTGCATTTATTCCAGTCAGTGAAGATCAGGGAATGATCGATGCGGTAACGATAGGCGCGCTGACAATGGAAAAATTAGAGGCTATGACTTGTGTATGCTCTGTAGGTCTGGACATGATCGCTATTCCAGGAAAGACGAAAGCATCTACGATTTCAGGAATTATTGCCGATGAGATGGCAATCGGAATGATCAATCAGAAAACAACAGCAGTACGTTTGATTCCTGTTATAGGAAAAGACGTTGGAGATACCGCTGAATTTGGCGGATTGTTAGGATATGCACCGATCATACCGGTGAATGAATATGACTGTAGCGCATTTGTGAGCAGAAAAGGAAGGATTCCGGCTCCGGTGCACAGCTTTAAGAATTAGGAGGTTATTAACAAGAATGGGAAAGGTAGCAATTGTTACAGACAGCAACAGTGGAATTACACAGGAGGAAAGTAAGAAATTAGGAATCCATATTCTTCCGATGCCATTCTATATTAACGGAGAATTATTCTATGAAGATATCACATTGTCCCAGGAAGAATTTTATAAAAAACTGGCAGAGGATGCAGAGATATCTACCTCACAGCCATCTCCAGGAGATGTGATGGATTTGTGGGAAGGGCTTTTGGAAGAATATGATGAAGTTCTTTATATTCCGATGTCAAGCGGACTTAGCAGTTCCTGTGATACAGCCATGGGACTTGCTATGGAATTTGAAGGAAAAGTCCATGTGGTAAATAATCAGAGAATTTCGGTTACTCAGAGACAGTCGGTTCTTGATGCGATTGAAATGGCAGAGAAAGGGATGTCTGTACAGGAAATCGAAGAAGTTCTGATGCGTGAAAAACTAGAGTCCAGTATTTATGTTACAGTAGATACACTAAAGTACTTGAAAAAAGGTGGACGTATCACACCGGCAGCGGCAGCTATCGGTACTGTGTTGAATTTAAAACCGGTTCTTCAGATTCAAGGTGATAAGCTGGATGCCTTTTCGAAAGCGCGTGGATGGAAATCTGCAAAGAAGACGATGCTGGATGCAATGGAAAAAGATTTGAAAGAACGATTTGCCGGAGAAGAAGTACATCTCGAGGCTGCCTATACATGTTCAGCTGAAGAAGCACAAGAATGGAAAGCAGAGATAGAGGCAAGATTCCCGGGATATGAGATTGTTATGAATCCGCTGTCATTGAGTGTATCGTGTCATATTGGACCAGGGGCAAGGGCAATTGCCTGCAGTCGTAAAATTAAATTGTAATAAATGATGTTACAATTTTAATGTATGGACTCATACAGGGAGGAAAAATATGGAGATTACTGTAAGAGAATTTCGAAGTGAAGATACGAAAGAAGCGATTGCCATCTGGAATGAAGTTGTAGATCAGGGAAAAGCATTTCCACAGCTTGAGGATTTGGGAGTGGAAGACGGAGAAGCATTTTTTAAAGAGCAGTCTTATACAGGTATTGCGGTCAATGAAAATGATGAGATCGTGGGACTTTATATTCTTCACCCGAATAATATTGGCAGATGCGGACACATCTGTAATGCCAGCTATGCAGTAAAAAGTACCGTAAGAGGGCAAGGCGTTGGTAAGGCAATCGTGACGGACTGCCTGGAAAAAGCAAAAGAAATCGGTTTCCGTGTGCTGCAGTTCAATGCAGTTGTAAAAAGTAATACAACTGCACTGGCACTTTACAAAAAACTTGGATTTACACAGCTTGGGACAATTCCGGGTGGATTCCTGAACAAAGATGGTGTGTACGAAGATATTATTGTGCACTATAAAGAACTGTAAGTGTTATAGATCAGGTTCACGGATAATGATAATATCGTTTAACTTTAAAATGGTATTTTTTTGTGGAAGCACAGAAAGATCATCTCGTAGTACAAGAAATATGGTGATCTGCTGTGTTTCTTCCATTTCTGGGACGAAATCTCAAAATGAATTAACGAAGGAAGGTTAGTTATGGATCAGGTTAAAGTAACAGAGCGTGTACAAAAACAGTTGTTTGAATTACAGGATTTACAATATCGGGATTTTCAGGCAAAACTCTTACCGACAATAGAGAAAGAAACAATTATTGGTGTGCGAATGCCTGTGCTTCGCAAATTTGCAAAAGGATATGGAAAAACAGAAGAAGCAAAAGAATTCTTGAAAATTCTTCCACATCAGTATTATGATGAAAATAATCTGCACGGGCTTTTGATTGAACAGATTAAGGATTATGACAGATGTCTGGAAGAACTGGAACGATTTTTACCATACATCGATAACTGGGCAACCTGTGATATGCTGGCAGTCAAAGTAATGAAAAATCATCTGGATACATTTATAGAAGAGATCTGTCGCTGGATGAAATCAGACCGCACTTATACAATCCGATTTGGTATCGGTATGCTGATGCGTTATTATCTGGGAGACGAATTCCGAATCGAATATCCCAGGAAAGTAGCTTTTGTCCAGTCAGACGAATATTATGTGAATATGATGCGGGCTTGGTATTTTGCAACCGCGCTCGCAAAGCAGTATGATCAGATACTCCCATTTATTGAAGAACGCAAACTTGATGTGTGGACACACAATAAGTCCATTCAAAAAGCTATTGAAAGCTATCGGATTACTCCAGAACAGAAAGTATATCTGAAAACGCTCAAAATATGAAGGTAATAGAATAAATGAAAAGAAGTAAGAAAATGAAAAATCTAAGTCAGAAAATAATCAAATATGTAATGAAAAGTAAAAAAAGAAAAGTATATTGTGTTTTGGGTCTGGTCTACTTTCTGGCAGTTGTATTTGTTATGAATGATGCCTGGCTATATCAGACGCCAATTGCGAAACTTACGAAGGTTGAGACGCGGATGGCCGGAGAAGGGAAAAGCACTCGTGGAACGAAGGAGAAAAAATACGAGCAGAACATTCAAGGAGTTGTTCTAAACGGGAAAAATAAAGGAAAAAAAGTTTCGTTTTCTCATGAATATACTTATACAGGTATGTTGAAGCAAGGATACCATAAAGGGGAAAAAGTTTTCCTGAATGGTTCCAAAGATGATGTTGGATCGGGGATACGAGGTGTAAAAAGGGATACTGAGATTGTCATACTGCTTGGATTGTTACTTCTGCTTCTTCTTATTGTAACCGGAAGACATGGAGCATTGACTGTCGGGACAGTCATAATAAATCTAATTATATTTTTCGTGGGATTCTGGAAATGTGGAGACAGTTCGAATGTGTTATCGCTTTGTAACAAATTGGTAATACTTTTTGCAGCAGCTACTTTGATTGGGCTAAATGGAATTAATAGAAAAACATGGGCAGCATTGTTGTCCACATTGTGTGTGCTTGCAATGATTATGGGGATTTTTGATCTGGTAATGAGACATATGGAAGAACTGGATTACTCCACAATGGAATATCTTGGAAGCATTGATAATCCAGATGAAATGTTTCATGCAGAAATATTATTGTCCGGGTTGGGAGCTATTATGGATGTATCCGTTGCAATTTCTGTCGCTTTGAGTGAAATTGTCCGGAAAAAAACAGGTGTAACATTTTTTGAATTGTTTAAATCAGGAAGAGAAATTGGATATGATATTATGGGGACGATGATTAATGTACTGTTATTTGTATTTGGCTGTGGACTTATTCCAATGTGTCTGATTCGGATGAATAACAGTGTGCGGTTCGTTACAATTATTAAACTTCATATTCCGTGTGAATTATGTCGATTTTTTGTTGAGAGTATTGGTATTGTATTGGCAATACCGGTATCGATTATTATAACATCTGTTATGATGAAAATGTCTGTAAAGAAGGTGAAAAAGATATGCTGATAATACTTGGATTGATTTTGATTAGCTTGATTGTAATTGTCGGAGGAGACAGAGGAGTTGTATCTTTAATTGCCCTGGTCGGGAATTTACTTCTGCTTAGCTTTGCAATCTGGCTTATGGCAGCAGGGGTACCGGTTCTATTTGTTACGGTTGGAGCGGGAATCGTGATATCCTGCATTACATTGTTTTATCAAAATGGAACGAATGTAAAGACCTGGAGCGCTTTTATTTCTGTGGCTATTACAATGCTGGTTTTATTTTTTGTCATTTATGTTGTAATATGGAGTACTGAGGCTGGCGGATTGAATGAAATCCAATCCGTTGGAGATGACATTTTATATTACAATATGGATTTGAATATCAGTATGCGAAATGTGATGGTTTCAGTTATTTTACTCAGTACACTGGGGGCAATTCTCGACATGGCTCTGACAGTTACGACTTCTGTATATGAGGTGAAAAATCATAAATCCGAGATGGAATTTACAGAGTTTGTAGAAAGTGGAATGAAAATCGGAAGAGAAGTGATTGGAACAACGGTAAATACATTGCTGTTTGCATATCTTGGAGAATCACTATTGTTATTTAGCTATTTGAAAATGCAAAATTATTCGTTGGAACTTTTGTTAAATTCAAAAATATTGTTTCAAAATTTTGCTTCTATGATTTTCGGTGCAATTGCCTGTGTAATGGTGATGCCGATTGCGGCAGTGCTAATGGCAAAAATGCTTGCTGTAAAATAGAAATTCAACTATACTGAAGAAAAGATTCTATTTTAAATGTAGGAGATAGGAAATGAAATCAATTTCTATTTATGCAGTGACAAGAAATCAGAACATAGGACAGTTACAAAAACTGGAACGGCAACTATCAGGAAGGGAGTATTTTCTGAAAATGCGTACATGGGAACTGGAGAGTATGAAATCTCTTGTCCGTGAACTGGAAGCGCATATGGATGAAGTATACGCCCTTCGTTTTTTTTATTCCTTCCAGATTCCGAGACTTGGAAAGGAATTTGATCTGCTTCAGATCAAGGACGAGCAGATTGTGAATATTGAACTGAAAAGTGGCGCAGTATCCGATGAGACGATCCGGAAGCAGTTGATTCAGAACCGTTATTATCTGTCTGTGCTGGGGCGCCCGATTTATTCTTACACTTACATCAGCAGTCAGAACCGGCTTGTAAGGCTGACGAACCACGATCATATTGTGGAGACCGACTGGCAGCAGTTGTGCGGACTCTTGAAAAATAAAAGTGCAGATTATGGTGGAGAGATTGAAGATTTATTTCAGGCAGAAATGTATCTGATTTCGCCTCTGACCGAACCTTTGAAATTTTTGCGAAAGGAATATTTCCTGACTTCGCAGCAAAGAGACATTAAGCGTCAGATTCTAAAAAGGATCCGAACAGAACATACAGGGTATTATAGTTTCAGCGGGCTTCCGGGAACAGGAAAAACTCTGTTACTTTATGATATTGCCATGAAGTTATCACAGAAGCATAAAGTGTGCATGATTCACTGTGGTGAGGCCGGAAAAAAATGGGAGATTCTGCATGAACGATTACGACGGATTGACTTTTGGCCGGATAATCAGATAAAAAATCCAATAAACTTAGAAGATTACAGCGCTATTCTTGTGGATGAAGCACATTTGCTCTCGGCAGAAAAATTAGAATTATTGCTGGAATGTGTGAAAGAACAGCCGGTTATATTTTCCAGTGATGTGGAAGATATGATATCCTCAAAAGAAATTGACAGAAGAGGTACGCACAGAATCGAACATTTGCCGGAAATACAGATTTTTCGCCTGACAAACCGGATCCGGGCCAATGCAGAGGTATCTTCTTTTATTCAGAATATGATGCATCTGCCAACTGGGAAAAGTCAGAAAGGCTACCCACATATTGAAGTCGTCTATGCAAATGATTCAATAGAAGCGGAAAAATTGATAAAGAATTACAAAAGTCAGGGGTACCAATATCGCAAAGAGCCCTATGATGCAAATGATAATACTACCGGACAAGAGCATGCAGAGTATCTGGCAGTGGTGCTTAATGACCAGTATTATTATGACGAAGAAGGGTATCTTAGATCAAATAAGCAGGGAAGAAAAGAAATGTCTGATATCCGAAAACTTTTTCATTACTTGAATCAGGTAAAAGAAAGTCTGGCTTTGGTCATACTTGAAAATGAAGAGGTGTATGGCAGATTACTGAATTTGCTGCAGGGAAAATAAAAATAGATTTTTCAGACAATAAAAAGAAAATCACACAAAATGTCACTGAAATGTTATAATTAAAATATGTATTAATTGATAAAAATATACTGTAATCTGGCTGAGACGAGACGCCAGATTGCAGGGTGTAAATAGGAGGAATATTATGGGATTAATAAAAGCAGCTCAAGCCGCAACAGGGACGGTCATGGCAGATCAGTGGAAGGAGTTTTTTTACTGCGATTCGTTAGATAACGATACATTACTCGTAAGAGGACAGAAACGTACCGGAAGTCGTTCATCAAATACAAAGGGCAATGATAATATCATTTCGAATGGTTCAGGTATCGCTGTGGCAGATGGACAGTGCATGCTGATCGTTGATCAGGGGAAAATTGCGGAAGTGTGTGCGGAGCCGGGAGAATATACATACGACACGTCTTCTGAACCAAGTATTTTTGCGGGAAATTTAAGTGACAGTATCAAAAATACATTTCTGACGATCGGAAAGAGATTCAGTTATGGCGGTGATACAGGAAAAGATCAGAGAGTCTACTATATCAACACAAAGGAAATCACAGATAATAAGTTTGGTACTGCTAATCCAGTCTGGTTCCGTGTAGTAGATAAGCGCATCAATCTGGACAAAGATATTGAGATCCGTTGTAACGGAGTGTATTCCTTTAAAATTACAAATCCGCTTTTGTTTTACACAAGTCTTAGCGGAAATGTGGCAGAATGTTATGAAAAAAGTGAGATCATGCCACAGCTTAAGACGGAGTTCGTAGATGCGCTGCAGCCGGCATTTGCTAAGATTGCAGAGATGGAGATACGCCCAAGCCAGATTCCGGCACATGCCACCGAGATTGGTGACGCCATGAACGAGATTTTGACGAAAAAATGGTCTGAGATCCGTGGACTTTCTATTGTGTCTGTTGCATTTAATCCAGTCACACTCAAAGAAGAAGATGCTGAGGCAATCCGTCAGGCACAAAATACATCTATGTATACAGATCCAAGCATGATGGCAGCCACACTTGGTATGGCACAGGCAGAGGCAATGAAGAATGCAGCCAGCAATCCGAATGGTGCTATGATGGGATTTATGGGAATGAATATGGCGAGTGGCGGCATGAATATCCAGGGACTCTATGACCAGGGAGCCGCTCAGAAGCAGGCGCAGCAAGAGCAGCAGGTACAGCAAGGGCAGAATCAGGCAAATGGACAGAATCCACAGGCGGGTAACCCCAAAAATCTGCAAAACAAAGCAGCAGACCCGGCAGCAGGTGGAGAAACATCGTCCTGGACTTGTTCCTGTGGTCAGCTCAACAATGGCAGATTCTGTATCGAGTGTGGTAAGCCAAAACCACAGGATGACGAAAGCTGGACTTGCAGTTGTGGAACGCTCAACAAAGGAAAATTCTGCATGGAGTGCGGCAAACCGAAACCACAGAAATTACACTATCGCTGCGATAAATGTGGCTGGGAACCGGAAGATCCTGCCAATCCTCCGAAATTCTGTCCGGAGTGCGGAGATCCGTTTACAGATGACGACAGAATTTAACTCCCACAGGATCGCATAAAAAGAGACTTTGTAAGGAGAAACACGAATGTCAGAGATAAAAGAATACAAATGTCCGGCATGTGGCGGTGCCATGGAATTTGACAGCAAAAGCCAGAAAATGAAGTGTCCGTACTGTGATACAGAGATTTCCGTGGACGAATATGAATCGTTGATCGCAAAGGCAGATCAGGTAGTTGCCGCAGATGCAGCATCAGATGTCGAGACAGAACAGAAGAAGGCCGAAAACTATACTGCACATGACTGGAATCAGGATGAGATTGATAATATGGTTGTCTATATCTGTCAGTCTTGTGGCGGTGAAATCACGGCAGATAAAAATACAGGCGCTACAACTTGTCCGTTCTGCGGAAATCGTGTTGTTTTAAAAGGACAGTTTGAAGGAGCGTTAAAACCGGATTATGTCATTCCATTCAAATTAGATAAAAAAGCTGCAAAAGAAGCTTATTATAAGCATCTGACAGGAAAAGCATTTATCCCGTCTGTGTTCAGACAGGAGAATCATATAGATGAGATTGTAGGTTTATATGTTCCGTTCTGGGTATTCAATATCGAATCAGAAGCTGATATATCCTATGACGCAGAAAAAATCCGTGTCTGGAAGTCCGGGGATACTGAATATACAGAACACAAATATTATAAAATCCGCCGGGGAGGCACAATCTATTTTGAACATGTGCCGGAAGACGGTTCTGTAAAAATGGATGATGCATTGATGGAATCACTGGAGCCTTATGACTTTAAAGATGCTGTACCATTCAAATCTGCGTACCTGGCAGGTTATGTAGCTGACCGATACGATGTAGACCAAGATGAATGCATGAAACGGGCGAAAAAGAGAATCAGACGGAGTACGGAAGATTCTTTTCGGGAGACTGTCAACGGATATTATGCACTTTCTACGCAGAGCAGTACAGTAAATATCCGGGATTCCAAGACCAGTTATGCCATGTATCCAGTATGGCTTCTGAATACTACGTGGAAAGGACAGAAGTACACATTTGCCATGAACGGACAGAGTGGAAAGATTGTAGGAGATTTGCCGGCGGACGAAGGTGCATTCTGGAAATATGTAGGAACAAGAGGGATTCTTATCAGTGTGATCCTTTATATCATCATGATGGTTGTCATGTTTTTATAGGAGGGTGGGAATATGAGAGAAAATAAAATAACAAGAAAAATTTTCACCTTGCTATGTGTACTGACATTGATAGTCGGGCTTAGCATTTTGAACATCCCGGTATGTGCTGAAGAAATCCCACAGGATCGCCAACTTCCCAGACTAGTAGACGATGCAGATCTTCTGACGGACAGTGAAGAGCAGGAACTTAACACAGAACTGGACGAAATCAGTGAAAAACAGCAATGTGACGTCGTTGTAGTGACGGAAAATTCATTAGATGGAAAAAGCGCGCAGGATTATGCGGATGATTTCTTTGATTATAATGGATATGGATACGGTGATGAAGACAGCGGTGTTCTGTTTCTGATTGGGATGGACGAGCGGAAATGGGCAATTACTACATACGGCTATGGTATCACTGCATTTACGGATTATGGACTGGAATATATGGAAGATGAATTCTTGTCTTATTTAAGTGATGGTGAATATATGGAAGCATTTTCAAAATATGCCACACTTTGCGATGATCTTCTTACCCAGGCGAGAGATGGGCATCCATATGATGTAGACAGCGATGATGATAAGCCAGATGTTTTCACTATGATCTTCTGGGGCGTTGTGGATCTGCTCATAGGATTTGTTGTTGCATTCATAATGGCGCAGGTGAAGAAAAGCAAATTAAAATCTGTCAAAAATCAAGTTGCTGCCAATGCGTATAAGAAACAAGGCAGTATGAAAGTGACAACAAAAGAGGATCGATATATCAATAGTATTGTGACAAAACGCCTGATTCCAAGAGATGATGAGGATCACGGCCACAGTGGCGGAGGCGGAAGCACAACACATGTCAGTTCTTCCGGCCGGTCACACGGTGGACGAAGTGGTGGTTTTTAATATCAACTGGGAGTCAATCCCCCAGCTGATATAGCCTCCGGCAGGGCGCACATTGTCCGGTGGACAATGGTTTTGCGCCGACCGAAACGGAGTGTAGACTTGCAGAGGCATTCTTGAATATTATACTTAAGACTTAAGTCGAATAATCTGTTTTTGATATTCATTTTTATAAGGGGTATGATACTTGTCTGTCACAACACTTTCGTACATATCTGATGCAAAAATATTCTGCTCCAGCATATGGATATCTATACCGGCAGGCTGTGATAATTTCGAGATAACAGGAATGCCGGTATTTTTTTTGATAGAAGTAAGTACCCATGAGGATTCTTGGCGGAAACCAAGAAGTCTGGCGTATCCACACCTGGAATCTGCTGCCTGCTCCGGTACATCACATTTGCAGATGCCGAGTAAAATGTGGATCAGACATCTGCTGATGCGGGAGTAAGTTACATTTTTTGTTTTTATCAGGCCGCAGAACTGGCTGAAAGTCAAAAAATCATTTCTAAATGTGATGATCCGGTTTGCAATCTCCGGTGTAATATCCAGATATCGCGTCAGTGTATCTTTTGTTTCGGTCAAAAGCTTTGCTTTTAAAAGCAAGGAAAAATCATCTGCAAACACAGGAAAGCATTTGTGATAGTTTTCTTTAAAAATCTTGTGACAGTTTTGCGGCAGTTCCAGAAGTATATGATTAATAGCAGGAGTGTGATTCGCATTTTTTGCAAGTTCACAATCCTGTAATCCCTGCCGGAGTGCAGAGGCAGAGCTGAAAAGGCCACCGAGTGTCTGGTCATGATATCCGGCTCCTTCGCGCGTAATTGTTACTGGTTCGATAGAACTGTTCAGCCAGGAAAGCGCTTTTAGATATTCAATAGCCAGAATATTATTTGGCGAATCCAGAATCGCGCTGATCTGTTCGGGGATACAGGACAATGATTTGTTTTTGCCTAAATATTCTATAAAAGCCAGTTTTCTTGCGGCAGGAAATGCATTTCCATTTTTTAAATGTTTTTGAAGGAGAACTTTGTAATGCGCGGGTTCCTTACAAAGAACATCGGCAATCTGTTGTAATATTTTTATTTCGCCGCACTCACTTCCAAAGCACAGATAATCTACACAGCCGAGAGCTTCAAGGAGGCTGACCGCACCGGTGGCAAAGTATTCTGCACTTCCGGTTGCGTAACAGACTGGTAGTTCTAAAACTACGTCGGCACCACATGCAAGTGCCATCTGGGTACGCAGATGCTTTGGCATGATGGAAGGAATTCCACGCTGAACATAGTCGCCGCTCATAATAATAATTGCAGCATCAGCGCCTGTGATTTTCTTTGCTTTTTCTAGATGGAATTCGTGCCCTTTGTGAAATGGATTGTATTCTGCGATAATTCCAACAATTTTCATACACTTTCTCCTTGTCACTGTTAATAAAATTTATTATACTATAACTATGTTTTGCTTGCAAATGAATGACAACAGGCAGGAGGGTATGTATGGAAGAGGAACAGATGCTGACAAAAGAACAGATTCTTGATATGCTTGATGCAGGTCAGTACAAAGAATTAAAAGAAGAACTGGGAAATATGTACCCCGTCGATATTGCCGAGACACTGGAAGATTTTGAGCAGAAACCGCTCGTTATGGTGTTCCGTCTCCTGGCAAAAGAAGAGGCTGCTGAGACATTTACTTATATGAACAGTGACATGCGTGAGGTACTGATCGGGGCACTTACCGATTCCGAGTTGGAAGAGGTCATGGAAGAGATGTATCTGGACGATACGGTCGATGTCCTGGAAGAGATGCCTGCGAATGTTGTGGATCGTCTTTTGATGGTTACCGATGAAGAGACAAGAGCCCAGATCAATCAGCTTTTGCAGTATCCGGAAGACAGTGCCGGAAGTATTATGAATGTGGAGTACATTGCACTCCGCAAAGAGATGACGGTTGAAGAGTCTATTTTAAAAATCCGTCAGGTTGGTCTGAATCGTGAAACTATCTACACTTGTTATGTTACGGAAAAACGAAAACTGATCGGACGGGTCGATGTCAAAGAACTTCTGACAACCGGTGAATCTAGAACAATCGAAGAGATTATGGATACGAATGTGCTTTACGCGCATACAACAGACGATCAGGAAGATGTAGCTATGATGATCAATAAATATGGTCTTATTGCCCTTCCAATCGTGGATCATGAAATGTGCATGGTCGGTATCGTAACTGTTGACGATGCCATGCTTGTAATGCAGGAAGAGACAACAGAAGATATCAGTATCATGGCCGGTATGTCTCCAAGTGAAGAGACTTATTTTGGAACATCTGTTGTGGAACATGTAAAAAGCAGGCTTCCATGGCTGTTATTTCTGATGCTTTCTGCGACAGTGACACAGATGATCATGAACAGCTATGAAAGTGCACTTGTAGTTATGCCACAGCTTGCCGGTTTTATTCCAATGCTGACAGGAACCGGTGGAAATTGCGGTTCACAGAGTTCTACGCTGGTTATTCGTGGATTGTCTGTAGGAGAAATAGAATTTCGGGATTTATTCAAAGTTATATTTAAAGAAGTCCGGGTGGCAGCAGTGGTCAGCGTGATACTGGCAGTTGTGAATGGAATCAGGATCATCGTTATGGGACAAGGAGATGCGCTCATTGCATTATCCATTGGTGGAACCATGATCTGTACCGTCCTGATTGCAAAAGTCGTAGGCTGTACCCTTCCGATGCTTGCTTCCAAGATCGGACTCGATCCCGCAATCATGGCGACCCCGCTTATTTCTACCCTTGTAGATATCAGCACAGTAACTGTATACTTTATGATCGTCAGCCATGTATTCCACTTATAATAACATTTTGTATTTAATCAGAAACAATCCCAATGTACTGAATTTAGTACGTAGATACAACTTGTCCATGCCAATCCTTTGTATTATAATAAAAACGTTGAAATAACTGAATACAAACGAAAGGAGTCTTTAAGTCATGGGATTTATTGATGATATTAAAGCGAGAGCAAAAACAAGTAAAAAGACAATTGTACTTCCGGAGACAGAGGATATCAGAACATATGAAGCAGCAGAAGCAGTTCTGAAAGAAGGAACAGCAAACCTGATTCTTGTCGGTAGCGAAGAAGAGATTGCAAAGAACAAAGGTTCTTTTGATATCAGCGGAGCAACAATCGTAGATCCTGCAAAGAGCGAGAAGACAGACGCCTACATCGCAAAACTTGTAGAATTACGTGAGAAAAAGGGAATGACAGAGGAAAAAGCAAGAGAACTTCTTCTGACTAATTATCTCTACTATGGTGTTATGATGGTTAAGATGAAAGATGCTGACGGAATGGTGTCAGGAGCATGCCACTCAACGGCAGATACATTAAGACCAAGCCTTCAGATTCTGAAGACAAAACCAGGAACAAAGCTCGTAAGCGCATTCTTTATTATGGTAGTGCCAGATTGTGAGATGGGTGCCAACGGAACATTCCTGTTTGGTGATTCCGGACTTGAGCAGAATCCGGATCCTGAGAAACTTGCAGCAATCGCACTTTCATCCGCAGACTCCTTTAGACTTCTGACAGAAAAAGAGCCGGTTGTAGCACTTCTTTCACATTCAACAAAGGGAAGTGCAAAACACGCTGATGTTGATAAAGTTGTAGAGGCTACAAAGATTGCAAAAGAGAATGCACCGGAAGGACTTCTCATTGACGGAGAATTCCAGCTTGATGCAGCAATTGTTCCATCAGTTGGAGCATCTAAAGCACCTGGAAGTCCGGTTGCAGGAAAAGCGAATGTACTAATCTTCCCAGATCTTGATGCTGGAAACATCGGATACAAATTAGTTCAGAGACTTGCAAAAGCAGAAGCTTACGGTCCTCTTACACAGGGAATCGCAGCGCCTGTCAATGATCTCTCCCGCGGTTGCAGCGCTAAGGATATTGAGGGTGTAATCGCAATTACAGCAGTTCAGGCAATGGCAGAAGATAAATAAATTTCATATCTTTAATGATCAGCCATATGCATTTTGCACAAAAAATATGCATATGGCTGAAATTTTTTCAAATTAGGGATAGACATTAGGGACGAAAGTCCTTATTATATAAATTAAGAATTCTAATCTAAAAGAGAGGTAAATGAAATGAATGTATTAGTAATCAACTGTGGAAGTTCTTCACTGAAGTTCCAGCTCATCAACTCTGAGTCAGAGAAAGTACTTGCAAAAGGACTTTGCGAGAGAATCGGAATTGATGGAAGCCTTACATACCAGCCAGCAGGCGGTGAGAAGGTTAAATCTGACAAAGCTATGCCTACACATACAGAGGCTATTCAGTTTGTTATCGACGCATTAACAGATGCCGAGACAGGTGTTGTTAAGAGTCTGGATGAGATTGGGGCAGTCGGACATCGTGTCGTACATGGTGGAGAGAAGTTTGCAAGCTCTGTTGTAATTACTGATGAGGTAAAAGCTGCAATTGAAGAGTGTAATGATCTTGCACCACTTCACAACCCGGCAAACTTAATCGGTATCAATGCATGCCAGAAGTTAATGCCTGGAACACCGATGGTAGCTGTATTCGATACTGCATTCCATCAGACAATGCCGGAGAAAGCTTACATGTATGGTCTTCCATATGAGTATTATGACAAATACAAAGTAAGAAGATATGGTTTCCATGGTACAAGCCACAGCTTTGTATCTAAGAGAGCTGCTGAGCTTGCAGGAAAATCTTACGATGATCTTAAGACAGTTGTCTGCCACCTTGGTAACGGTGCAAGTATCTGTGCAGTAGAGAATGGAAAATCCGTAGATACATCTATGGGTCTTACACCACTTGAGGGACTTGTAATGGGAACACGTTCCGGAGATATTGATCCGGCTATCCTTGAGTTCGTAGCTAAGAAAGAGGGACTTGATATTTCTGAGCTTATGACAATGCTCAACAAGAAGTCAGGTGTATATGGACTTTCCAACAACCTTTCAAGCGACTTCCGTGACCTTGAGAACGCAGCTAACGAAGGAAATGCTCAGGCTAAAGTAGCTCTTGAAGTATTCGCTTACCGTGTAGCTAAGTATGTGGGAAGCTATGTAGCAGCTATGAATGGTGTTGATGTAATTGCATTTACAGCAGGAATCGGAGAGAACTCAGGTACAGTTAGAAGTGCTGTTCTGAAATATCTTGGATACCTTGGAATTACAGTAGATGAGAAAGCAAATGATACTCACGGAGAAGAGATTACAATCTCTACACCAGATTCAAAAGTTCTTGTTATGGTTATTCCTACTAACGAAGAGCTTGCAATTGCACGTGAGACAGTAGCATTAGTTTAATCTAAAACTATTGTAAAAAAGTTATTGATTTGATTATTTACACCCTTCCGTCTGAATACGGAAGGGTGTATGTCTGTAGTAATTACAAGATGTAGAATATTTTCCGGACAGAACAAAGTATGATGTTTAGTTCGAAAAGAAGATGCGTATAAAAATATTTGGAATAATCAAAAAATAATTTCTAAAATGTAGTTGACAAACAGCTTTTCCATGATATAATAGACAGGTATGAATAGGGGTGATTAATATGTTGATTGACCTATCCAATGTCTTATCCGAACCACACAGATCTGTTGATGAGACAGTTCCATGTGAACTTAAAATATTTCGGAACGGGCTTGGTGAGTATCCGGTCACTGAAAGTTCTGATGTTCATGTAAAGATTAATTATATGGAGAACGGAAAACTTCAGATAGAAGGAACTTGCAAGCTGACTGTTGAGATTCCGTGTGACAGATGTCTGGAACCGGTGGCAACAGTATTTGATCTGAATATTTCACGCATCACAAAGGGAAGTGTCACAGATGAGAGTGAAGTGGAATCAGAGGATTTAGACGAAGCAAATTATATTGACGGATATACACTCGATGTTGATCAACTGATCAGTAGCGAGATTCTAATAGGGTGGCCGACGAAGATTCTGTGTAGCGAAGACTGTAAAGGTATTTGCAACGTATGTGGTCAAAACCTGAATCAGGGAACTTGTAACTGTGAAGATACGAGTCTTGACCCTAGAATGTCAGTTATCCGCGATGTTTTCAAGAATTTTAAGGAGGTGTAACCTATGTCAATTTGTCCAAAGAACAAATCTTCAAAAGCTAGAAGAGATAAAAGAAGAGCTAATTGGAAGATGAGTGCTCCGAACCTGGTAAAATGCAGCAAATGCGGCGAATTAATGATGCCTCATAGAGTCTGCAAGGCTTGCGGAAGCTACAACAAAAAAGAAATCATTGCTCAGGATTAATGAGTAAGAAACGCTGTTTTTCTAAGGGTTGAGCAAAGTCTCGACCCTACGAAAACGGTGATTTTACAAAATGTACCCCATTTTGTACCCCAATACAAATAACAATTTCAAAAGGGTATGTAATAAAGATGTGTTAAATGAAAATACCGAACTATACAACAGCTTTGAGCTGTTTTTTTTATGCCATTTTTTATATGAGATGCAGATATAACAAAAAAAATAATAGTAGGAGATTGATTAATTTGATAAAATTGCAGAATGTATGAAAAGCAGTTCGATAGGACTGTTTTTCTTTGTCCATAACACTCCTTTTTGGCCCTACATTTACCATACTATAAGTGTAAGAACTACAACAATTTGAGAGTATATAAGGGGAAAATATGAACAGAAATGAACTATATCAAATGATTGTTGATCGGACGATTCAGTGTTTTACTCCGACGGAACATGAATTACATACGATTGAAAACAGATTGAAACAATACAGTAACGAAAAATTAAAACATCTGGAAGCTAATTTTACAACATTTGGCGTAGACGCAATTTTAGAATGTATGTACTCTGCTGTTGTTGAAAAAGAACATAAGAAAAAAGAAAAAGGAGGCCGTTATGATGGCAAATAAGGATAAAAAAGGTAATCTGGTAAAATGTAACGAGGAATTTGATAAGGAGCGCAGAAACGCTCAGGAAGAGGCTTCTGAAGCTCAAAGAGAGGACTATGTATCAGCTGTAATTGCTGCCGCTATAGGCTGTGATGAATAGCAGGAGTGTATAAGATGGGAAAAACAATCAATATGGACGACTTTGATCCACTGCTGGAGTATTTGTACTCAACATGCGTGGTGATCCATTAATGCCATGCACACAAAGAAAAGCCAGAATACTTCTAAAAGAAGGCAAGGCGGTCATCTATAAATACAATCCGTTTACAATCCAGTTAACCCATGGCTCACAGTTCCTATTACCGGTATATTGGATTTGTCAAGGAATATGGATTGGATTTCAGTTATCTTCACACGATCAACATCCACGCGAATGTGAATCAGATCTATGATGACATCAAAGCAAAAGAAGGGGCAGAATAAGGTGTGTTCAAGGATATGGCGTAAAGGGACTTTTTGGTGTATCATGTAGTTATGGTTTTTGTTTTTCAGTTCAGTCAGCATACTATTATTAGAACTGATTTCAAGAAGAATGGAGGAAACAAAATGAGAAAATCTTATAGAGTCAGTCCTGGATTAAAACCCCTAGTCCGACGGATCCTGCTGCGTTCTTTTTACAGTTGCAGGATGCATTCCGATGAAGACGGTACCATCTGGTGCGACACAAATGCATCCTCTGATACTTTTCACAAAATTGTTCAGAGAGCAAAATGCGAAAAGAAAACAGAGGAAACCGAGACGTTCTGGGTAACATCCAGGGAAGCAAATAATCCAGTTTATCTTTCAGAATTGTTGAGGATAAATAAAGTAAAAGTCTTCAGTATAGGTCGGTTGGGTTCCACGCTTCACCAGTAGACAGCATCTGATAAATCGCAGTGAGGATCATCCGGGCGATAGCAATGATGGCACGTTTTTTACCACGGCGCTTCATAATGCGTTCATATTTCTGTTTGTAGTAGGGAAAATAATACAGGCATCAATTCGACATTTCTAAACCATTTCGAAGATCCAATAGTATCCGTTTCGATGGCATTGTTGATTGTGGATTATGAATAAATAACATTCAATTAAAAATGAAATAAGTGGTTCGGTATATTAAAACAATCTATAAATCAAACTGCTTTCCGTGCTGGCATTATGAAGTACAGTATGATATGCTTTTATCTGTGTTTATAGAAAAATATATGAGTGATGAAAGGAAGAATTTTGTATGAACAAAAGAAAAATTAGCGGAATTATTATATTAATTGCAGCTATTTTTATGATTGGGGCAGTGAAAGTCTGGGCACCGGTTTGTCAGAAATCCTTGGAACTTGCCAATGGTGGCGAAACCCATATGAAGTGTTTTTATTATGGAACGACCATGATGTATATCGGGGTACTTCTTTTGGCGGAGGCTATTGTTATGTTTTTTGTGAAGAATACAAGAGCAGTCGGTATTATCGCAGTTGTTACAGGTCTTTTGATGATTGCACTGACAAGTGGAAATATAGGAATCGGTGTTTGCCCAAATCCGGAGATGATGTGTAATTCCACCGCATTGTGGGGAAGAATAGGTGCAGTCGTGGCAATGTTTGGCGGTATCGTTGCAATTATTGGAGAAGGTACCAACATTCCGCAGGTAAAATAGTGGAATGTTATTTTTATATTGGACTGGTGGTAAAGAAATGGGTAAGGAAAAAAGAATCAATTGTTTTTCAATTGCGGTTAGAAATTTGAATGCACAGATGTACCGAAGTCTGTTTATGATGTTTTTTGTGCTTCTCATGTCAGCAACATTCTTTTTCAGTAATGTATTAGTAGAGAATATGAGACTTGGAATCAAAAATACAACGGAGAGAATGGGAGCAGATATTATAGTGATTCCGAATAAGGGAACGGAAGATATTAGAGAATCATTATTTTCCGGAACACCTTGTTCTGTGGCAATCTCAAAAGACTGGGTGGAAAGGCTTGGAAAAATCGAGGGTGTAAAAAGACTGTCACCGCAGCTTTATGTTGCTACGCAGGCAGCATCCTGCTGTGATGCAGCAGTTCAGCTTATCGCATTTGATCCAAAGACAGATTTTGTCGTGAGTCCATGGCTGAGTGAAAAGCAGGAACTGAATCTCGAAGTGGGAGAAGTTGTGGTCGGCTATAATGTTGCGGCTAAAATTGGTCAAAATATAAAATTTTATAATACGGAATTTAAGGTGGCAGCAAAGCTTGATAAGTCAGGAATGGGATATGATAATTCTGTTTTCATGACTTTCGATACAATATATAAACTGGCAAATTCCGATATTGTATCTGAGAATCTGGATAAAGAGAATCTGAAAAATATCGCATCCATGATTATGATCGAGGTAGAGGACGGCGTGTCAGTAGGTTCTTTCGGCGTGGATCTTCAAGAGGCATATCCGGAAGAAGAGGAAATCTATGCATGTACAGCAAGTGATTTGATGAGCGGAATGGCAAAGGAAGTGGAAAAATTGTCGGGATACGGCAATTTATTGATTGTATTGCTTGTTGTATCTACGGCTCTTGCCTTAATCAGTATTTTTATGCTTACAATCAATGAAAGAAAATATGAGTTTGGTATTTTGTATGTTCTGGGAGCTAAGAGACGACAAGTGTTCCAAATTATTATATCGGAAGCAATGATTATTAGTTTGGTCGGAGGATTTATCGGGTTAATTGTGGCGTATTTCGGAATCGTTGTTTTTGGTGATGTAATTCGTCAAAAACTGGAGATTCAATATATGAGTATGAAATTGGAGCAGGTAGGAATGACGGCTCTAATCTGTATGGGAATTTCATTCTTGACAGGAATACTTGCTGCTGTTAGTTCTGTATATAGAATCAGTAAAGAAGAACCGTACCGGCTGATAATGGAGAAAGAGTAAGATGATAAAAACAAAAGGTTTGACAAAAAAATTTAGCAGAAACGAAAAAGAGTTTTACACATTGAAAGATGTGAGTCTACATGTAGGAAAAGGTGAATTTGTCGGTATCGCAGGACATTCAGGAAGCGGAAAAACAACCTTTTTCAATATGATTGCAGGTCTGACAAAACCTACTTCCGGTAAAATCTACATAAACGACAAGGAAATTACAGCAATGTCTGAAAATGAACTGGCGGAATGCAGAAATAAGGAAGTTGGTTATATTTTGCAAGGTAGCAGTCTTCTTAATAATTTTACGGTATTGGATAATGTCTGCATGCCGGCGTATTTAGCTTCTTCTTATGAAAAGAAGAGAGAGCATGCAAGAAAGCTGCTGAAGGAAATGGGAATTGAGCATTTGGAAAATGAATTTCCAGAGTTTTTGTCAGGTGGAGAGCGAAAGAGAGTTTCCATTGCCCGCGCCATGCTGAATGAACCATTAGTTATTCTTGCCGATGAACCGACCAGCAATCTAGATATGGAGAATTCTAAAAAAGTCATGGAGTTATTAAAACAGATCAGCGAACAGGGAACGACTGTGTTGGTAAGTACACATGAATTGGAATGGCTAAAATATACGGATTATGCCATGGAGATGGAGGATGGTGTCTTAAAACACTATAGATAATATCTATAAATATAGAAGTATATATTTGCAAAATCGATTGGACATGAAAAATCTACCTAAGTATAATAGGAATGGTGAGTCATATACAGAAATCACCTCTAATACTAAAATACAGGAAAGGAGGAAACAGTGGAAGAAAAGGATTTAACGAAAAAAAGAAGTAGACGAATTCAACAGATTGTTGTAATTGCCCTTTTTGCAGTGGCTATTTTATCATACTTTTTTGTCCCAGGTGTCAGAAAGATGGTAGGTACTATTACGAAGATGTTTGCTACGGGTGATTTTACGGTTGTCAAAGAGTTTGTTGCTTCTTACGGAGCCTACGCAGCAGCAGTTTCTTTCATGTTAATGATTGCACAGTCGATAGCAGCGCCGTTGCCAGCCTTCTTGATTACATTTGCGAATGCAAATCTTTTTGGCTGGTGGAAGGGTGCAATTCTTTCATGGAGCAGCGCTATGGCTGGAGCGGCAGTATGTTTCTGCATCGCAAGAATTCTCGGACGTGATGTGTGCGAGAGACTTACAAGCAAGGCAGGACTCAAGCAGATTGATGAGTTCTTTGAGAAACATGGAAGAATGAGTATTCTGATTGCAAGACTGCTTCCGTTTATGTCATTTGACATTGTAAGTTATGCGGCGGGTCTTACGTCCATGTCATTTTGGAGCTTTTTTGTAGCGACTGGTATTGGACAGCTTCCGGCAACTATTATTTATTCTTATGTTGGAGGAATGCTCACAGGTGGAGCAAAACTATTTGTGACAGGTTTACTTTTATTATTCTCAATTTCAGCATTGGTTGTTTTGTTCAGACAGCTTTATGTGGAAAGACAGAAGAAAAAAGCCAAAAAGTAAAAACAGTAAAGATAGGAGAAAAAATATGAAATTAAGAAAAATGACAGCAATTTTTGCCGCAGCAGCAATGGTATTTTCTTTGGCAGCATGTGGCGCTAAAGATACAGCTTCTGATGACGGAACAAAAAAAGATACAGAAGCAGAAACTATGATTGTAGATAAAGAAAATAAAGAAATCACAATGCTTTGCGAAGTAAACGGAACATATTTTACAGAGCCTACAAGACACGGTATTGTATATGCAGAAGGTTCTAACGGAGAGAAAGCTGTACTTCGCGGACTTGCTGATGAGAAAGAGTTTTATCAGGCACTTCTTGATATCGGTGCAACTGCAGGTGACAACCTGACAGATGAGGATATGAAAGCGGGTCCAGATAATGGTAAAGCTGTAGAAGGTGACAAATTAAATGTATTTGTAAAATGGGAAGGACAGGATGAGATTCCATTTGCTGATATCATTAAGTGTTCTGAGGGAGAATATGAGATGGACATCCGTTTCGGCGGCAACATTGAGAGTGCAAAGAAGCATAATACAGGTTGTGTACTTTGCCTTGACAGCTGTGCAACGGGTATCACAAGTGATGCAACATGGCCGACAGGAACAACTCAGAATGAAGTTGCAAAATTCTATGGTGATGATTCCGTATTACCGGAAGATGGAACACAGGTAACAGTAATCTTCCGTTTAGCTGAGTAGTAATGAGTTACATAAAAAATGTTTATACAGGTTTTTTGTGGGCATTGACAATTGCTACTCTCTGCTTTAAAAATGAGTGGCTTCAAATGCGTGTAAATACAGGATTGATTTTTGGCGGACTTTTGTTGGTTCTTTCAATTGTGCTAATTTTACTTTCCCAAAAGAAAAAAATAACACTGAATTGGATAACGACGATAGGAAGCCTTATAATCTGTACGGTAATCGGTCTTGCCGTCTACGGTTTTAGCAGAATGAAAGTAGTGCCTGCAGCATTGGTACGAGAAGGAATTAATCAGACAAGAATTCCATTTGCAACTATCAATAAGGTGTTGTTAATAGTGACTTTTGGAGGAGCTATTATAATTTTGGCAACAGAGCTAATGAATAGAAAGAAATAAAATATAACAAAAATGCCTTGAAGAAATTACAGTTGCTCGTGATTATTCAAGGCGTTTTTATATAGAAAAGACATGGTGTAATAGGAGACAAGATAAAATGCAAAAGAAAAAGAACTGGATTAAAATCATAATATTTGTATGTATTGTGACGGGGATTTTAATGTTAAATCATCATTATGGCTGGTCTTCTTACCTTGGAGATATGAGCAATCTTATGTTCCTAAAAACCATGGTAGAAGAAAATATTGTGGCTGCATTAGCTTTATATATTATAATTACAATTGTCGGATGTGTCGTACTTGCCCTTCCGGGCGTTACTTTTGCAGTAATAGCGGGAATGTTATTTGGCCCGATATGGGGGAGTTTTGCTTGCCTTCTAGCAACAACAGTAGGTGCAATGCTGGCATTTCTCGTAGGAAAGTTCTTTTTGAAAGATGCAGTTAAGCCAATGCTTGAAAAGAATAAATTAATGAAAAAGCTGCTGTTTTCAGATGATAGGAAAAGCGATATTATTATACTTATGATAACCAGAATGGTTCCAATATTTCCTTATAATCTGCAAAATTTTGCCTATGGGATTACGGATATCGGGTTTTGGAAATATTCGATTTTAACCTTTGTATTTATGTTTCCGGGGGTGTCCTTTTTCACAATTGGAGCGGCAGGACTTACTGCGGGAGAAGATAAATGGAAATACTTTTTAATTGCCGGTGTATTGGCGGTTGCGGTAACGGTAGCCGGACTGTTGATAAAGAAGAAATTTCTTGGAAATGAGATAGATGCGGAGTAGAAAAAATGAGTGAAATAAATGTAGAAAATTGTATCCATTGCGGTCTTTGCACGAGAAATTGTTCCTTTTTGAAAAAATATGATTTGGATCTTCAGAAGTTTTCAGAGCATCCAGAACTGGCATATTCTTGTTTTATGTGCAGAAAATGTTCACAAGTTTGTCCTAAAAAAATCAGCGGAGAAAAGATTGCGCTTGCAATGCGCAAAGAACAGGTGCAAAATGGAGAAGGTGCAAAAAAGGATTTGGCATATAGAGGGCTTTTATGGGAAAAGAACAGATATAAGTTTGCCAATTATAAAAAGAGCAAAAAGAAGTCTGTTTTTATGCCTGGCTGCAATTTTTCTTCCTTTTTTCCAAAGACAACGAAACGTCTGGAGAAAATTATGAAGAAGTACGATATAGGAATTCTGTATGAGTGCTGTGGAAAGCCTGTTTATGAATTGGGATTGATATCGGATGCAGAAAATAGTTTGCAACGTATAGAAGAACGATTGAGGAAAAATGGAGTGGAAGAGCTTATTCTTCTTTGCCCGAATTGTTATCATTTTATGAAAGACAAAATCAGGATTCCGATTGTTACTATTTATGATAAACTGAAAGAATTGGGCGAAGGAAATGTGGTGAAAAAGGATGTGATTCCTATGTATTATCCGTGCCCAGACAGAAAAGACAAGATTCTTTTTGAAGATATGCGGTACTTTTTGAAAGGGAAAATTGAATCACCGTTTCAAAATGTACAGTGTTGCGGGCTCGGTGGGTGCGCGGCGGCAAAAGAACCTGAACTATCCAAAGGAATGCCAAAGCAAGTGATTGAAGGAGATACAAAAATTCTTTATACATATTGCGCTTCTTGTGTATGTAATTTTAGAAGAAAAGGATTTGAAGAGGCGTATCATGTACTTCCCCTCATATTAGGAGTGGATGAAAAAGTACCTCTTGGCATGCAGCCATTTTTTAACCGGGCAAAACACTTGGTGATATAAATCTGCGAAAAGTACGTGGGAGAGAATATGGCATTAAAAATTATTACGGATTCAGCCTCTGATTTACCAAAAGCAGTAACAGAAGCGTTAGAGATAGAAGTGATTGCGACACCTGTGCTTATAAATGGAAGTGATTATTTTGACGGCAAGACCATACAGGCAAAAAAAATTTATGAAATTTTGCGTGACGGAAAAGAAACGGTATCCACTTACCATATCAATACATATATGTTCATAAAGCATTTTGAGCCATATGCAAAGCGAGGAGACCAGTTGATTTACATTTGTTTTTCTACGGGAATTGCAGGAACATACAATGCGGCAAATCAAGCAAAAGAGGATTTGATGGAGATATATCCGGATTTTGATTTGACAATTATTGATTCGAAATGTGCGTCTTTGGGCTTTGGACTTGTTGTAATGTATGCAGGTTGGATGCTTCGGGCAGGGGCTCAAAAAGAGGAGATTATAGAAGCTATAAAATATCATTGTGAACATATGAGACATGTGTTTACTGTAGATACACTTGAATATTTGTTGAAGAGTGGACGAATCGGTAAGACTTCTGCCATAGCCGGAGAGATTTTGAATATTCGCCCTATCATTACTGTGGATGACAATGGAAGTTTGAAAGCGGAAGAGAAAGTGCGAGGAAGAACAAAATCTATCCGTAGACTAATTGATTATGTGGGAGAGCATGGTGTAGAGCTTTCTAAACAAACGGTTGGAATTGTTCATGGTGATGACGAGGAGACGGTGAATAAAATAAAAGAAATGCTAAGAGAAAAATATGGGGCAACCCTTACGATAGATAATTATGTAGGGTGTGCGATAGGTGCTCATACTGGTCCCGGAATAGTGGGGATTGTTTTTTTGGATGCGCATTCACCGTATATTACAAAAGAAACCTAGGAGGAAAGAAAGATGAAGAAACTATTATCTTTACTGTTTGCCGCAATATTGGTATTTCCCCTTGCAGCATGTGGCGGTAATAAAGAGAAAGCGGACACAACAAAGGAAGACAAGAAAGAAATTAGCGTAGAGGAAATGTCCTTTGATGAGCTCAAAGAAGCGGCAAAAGGTTCCACGGTTACTTTCTATGGATGGGGCGGAGATGAGGTATTGAATGAGTGGCTAGACAATACCTTTGCTCCGATTATGAAAGAAAAATATGATATCACTATGGAACGTGTTCCGATGGATATTGATCAGGTATTAAGCCAGCTTTCGGGAGAGATTCAGGGCGGTGAGGAAGACGGAAGTATTGATATGATCTGGATTAACGGTGAGAATTTCCGTTCTGCAAAGGAAAATAACATGCTTTTCGGACCGTTTACAGAGAAACTTCCGAATTTTAATGACTATGTTGATGCGACGAATGAAGACGTAACACTTGACTTTGCTTATCCGATTGAAGGATATGAAGCTCCGTACGGGAAAGCGCAGTTTGTAATGATGGCTGACACGGACAAGACACCGGAGCTTCCTGCAAGTGCAGAAGAATTCAAGGCATTTGCAGAAAAATATCCGGGGAAAGTAACTTATCCTGCACTTCCGGACTTCACAGGCAGTGCATTTGTAAGAAATATAATATATGAACTGTGTGGATATGAGCAGTTCCTTACAATGGAAGCAGACAAAGAAGTGATCAGAGAGGCAGTTGCACCTGCTATGGAATATTTGAGGAACTTAAATCCATATCTCTGGAACGAAGGAAAGACATTTCCAGACTCTTCTACAACACTTGAAAATATGTTTGCCGATGGGGAAGTTTTATTATATATGACATATGGCGCTTATGATGCAGCGGTTAAGATTGCAGACGGAGCTTATCCGGAGACTGTACAGTCCTTCCAGTTTGATAAGGGAACGATCGGGAACACAAACTTTATGGCAATTGCAGGGAACTCGGGAAACAAAGCTGGAGCAATGGTAGCAATCAATGAAATGCTTTCACCGGAAATTCAGGCCAGCCGTTATGACAGTATGAAAGTGCTTCCTGTTCTTGATAACACAAAACTTTCTGATGAGCAGAAAGCAGCATTTGATGCGGTTGATCTTGGAAAAGGAACTATTCCGCAGGATGAACTTTTAGCAAAACGACTTCCGGAGATGCCGGCAGAACTTGTGCCGATCATTGAGGAAATATGGGCAGAAGAAGTAGTAGGAAAATAACATGAAAAAAACGGTACCATATTTATTACTGGTTCCACAGACTATCCTTGCCGTATTATTTTTAATAGGGCTCATAACCGGAATTATCCAAAGTCTAGGGGTGATTCCGGCTTTTGGCTTAGAGGAACCGACGTTATCTTATTATAAAGAAGTGCTGCAGAGGCCGGATATGCTGGAATCTGTGGCGTTCAGTATTAAGACGGCATTCATATCGGCGGCTTTTGCCACTTTGATGGGGGTATTCTTAGGCGGACTTTGCGTCATGAGGAAACGCGCAGAGGGAGGATTCATGCGTGTGGTGCAACTTCCGATCATTGTGCCTCATGTAGTGGCGGCGCTTTTTATGGTCAATATCTTTTCCAGGAATGGGATTTTGGCGAGGGTATGCTATATGCTGGGAATGATTAACGATCAACAGCAGTTTCCAATGCTGATTTATGATGCAAATGGTGTTGGAATCATTATGGCCTATCTTTGGAAGGAGATACCGTTTATCGTTTACTTTGTGATTGCATTGATGGCGAATATTAATGGGAACTTTGGAGAAGCCGCGATTAATTTAGGTGCGGGGAAGTGGACTGCGTTTTGCAGAATAACCCTTCCACTGTGCAAAAATACTATTATAAGCGGTTTCCTGATCATATTTGTATTTGCGCTTGGAGCATATGAACTCCCGTTGATCTTAGGGGCGACAACGCCAAAAGCCTTGCCGATCCTGGCTTACCAGCAGTATATTCACCCGGATTTGCGGAATCGGCCTTACGCGATGGCTTTAAATGGGATCATTATGATCATTTCATTGATTAGTGCGTTGATTTATTTTATAATGATGCAGAAAAATATGAAAGAACTGACGGATAAAAAATAGATTATGATGAAGAAAAAGAACTCATGGATTGAAAATCTGATATTGGCCTTATTAGCATTGGTGATTTTGCTGCCGATACTCACACTCTTGATATGGACATTTACGGAACGCTGGGCATGGCCTGATTTGATCCCTCAGGTATTTTCTGCGAGAGCTTTGCGGGAAATACTGCGCCAGAAGGAGAGTCTTACAAAGATATTTGTGTCGAGTATTTTGATTTCTACGGTGGTCGCGGTACTTTCGGCGACCATTGGGCTTATGACGGCCAGGGCATTGGTGTTCTACGATTTTGCAGGTAAGAAGACTATATCGTTTTTGACGATATTGCCATTTATGGTACCAGTGACAGTGTTTGCTATGGGAGTGCAGATCGTATTTATTAAGATGCGGCTTAACAATACCATCACAGGTGTGATCATTGCCCATCTCATTTGTTCCCTGCCTTATGCAGTAAGGCTTTTGACGGATGGGACACAGGCTGTTGGCATGAGACTCGAGGAACAGGCAAGAGTCCTTGGAGCTTCGGCGTTTACGGCATTTTTTAGGATATCTCTTCCGATGCTTGTACCGGTGATATTATCAGCGGTGAGTATGTCATATATCGTTTCATTCAGTCAGTATTTCCTGACACTCATGATCGGAGGGGGAAATGTAAGAACATTTACCATTATTATGGTGCCGTATCTGCAGAGCGGTAATCGGAATATTGCCTGTATTTATAGTGTGATCTTCCTTGGTATTACGCTGGCAGTGTTTGGTATATTCGATGAGATTGCAAAACATTTTACAAAAAACAATGGAGGCGATTACTACAGTTAGCGGAGGAGAAGATGAGCTTAACGATAGAGAATCTGAAAGTAACATTACAAAAAAAGGAAATACTTCATGGGATAAACCTGGATGCGAAAGAGGGAGAATTTATATCTCTTCTGGGAGCATCCGGATGCGGAAAGACTACGCTTTTAAAAAGTATCGCGGGACTTCTGGATGTACAAGACGGAAATATCAGAATCCGTAAAGAATCTGTGCTCGGAGTTGCTCCGGAGAAAAGGGGAACGATTATCGTGTTTCAGGATCTGAGATTGTTTCCACATATGACGGTGGAGAAAAATATTACGTTTCCGATGGAATTGAAGAGAGTACCCAAAGAGGAACAGCGGGCTAATGTAAAGAAACTTTTGGAGGCGGTGCAGTTATCCGGTTTTGAAAAGCGGAAGATGAGGGAAATGTCCGGCGGTCAGATGCAGCGGGTGGCTCTTGCGAGGGCACTGGCGGCGAATCCGAAGGTACTTCTTCTTGATGAACCGTTTTCCGGGCTGGATGAAAAACTCAGAGAGGAGATGGGACGCCTTGTGAAAGAACTGCATGAGCAGTGGAAGATTACCACGATTCTTGTAACTCACGATATTCGTGAGGCGCTTCAGATGTCAGACCGTATCGCTGTGATGAGCGAAGGAAATATTTTGCAGTATGATACTCCGAAGAATATAATGGAGCATCCCGCAAATCAGACTGTGGCGGATTATTTTGGGAAAATGAACTATGTGGAAGGAGTTGTAAAAGACGGAAAGTTCGTAAGCGGACTTTTTGAGGCAGAGGTGGATTTGCCAGACGGCGAATATAAAGCCGGAATCACATGGTTTAAGAAAGGAAGAAAATAATATGAAGCATATCGTATTTGACTGTGACTGTACGTTTGGCGTGAATAAATGTGACGTAGACGACGGACTTGCCCTTATGTATCTTTTGGGATGTGAAGAGGCAGAGGTTCTCGGAGTGACGGCGACTTATGGAAACAGTACTCTGCCTGTAGTCTGGGAAGCATTAAACCGATTGCTTGCCGATCTCGGAAGGAAAGATATTACTGTGAAAAAAGGCGGGGAAGCAAGGGAATATTATAAGAGTGAGGCGGCAGATTTTCTGGTGGATATGGCAAATAAAAATCCGGGAGAACTATCTGTCCTGGCAACCGGGTCTCTTACGAACCTTTATGGAGCTTATGAAAAGGACAGCGCCTTTTTTGATAAGGTAAAAGAGATCGTGCTTATGGGTGGAATTACCAGCTCGCTGATTTTTGAAAAAAAGGTCATGAATGAACTTAATTTTTCTTGTGATCCTAAAGCCACATGGACAGTACTAACTAAAGGAAAAAACGTGTCCGTTATTACGGGGAATAATTGTTTGAAAGTGCTTTTTACAAAGGAAGAGTATAAAAAATGTTTATTTACCATGGAAAATCCGGCGGCAGTCTATATCCGGGAGAAGACGGATTATTGGTTTGGTTATAATGAAGAAGATTATGGTATCGACGGATTTTATAATTGGGATGTGACGGCGGCAGTGTATCTGATGCATCCGGAACTTTTTAAAGACGTAAAGGATATGTTTGAGATTACGGAGACGGATCTTCAGACTGGCTTTTTGAGAAAAGAACATTTCGGAAACTGTGTGCTGAATCTTCCCGAAATTGATGAAGAAGAGTCGTTTAAAAATAATATCTATGACACATGGATGGAGGTTAGGATGCTATGAAGATTATAATGCCTGAGAAAGTAAAAATGATTATAAATACATTTGTTCTCACGGTTATGAAGCATATGCGGTAGGCGGATGTGTCAGGGACTCTATATTAGGACGAGTCCCTGATGACTAGGATATTACTACTTCCGCAAAACCGGATGAAACAAAAAAGATGTTTCGTAAAACGTTTGATACCGGAATTGAGCACGGGACAATTACCGTAATGATAGACGGAGAAGGATTTGAAGTGCTCACTTATCGGATCGATGGAAAATATGAGGACAGCCACCACCCGTCAGAAGTGCAGTTTACCGGCAGCCTGCGTGAAGATTTGCAACGCAGAGATTTTACGATCAACGCCATGGCTTATAATGATGAAGAGGGAATCATAGACATTTTCGGTGGTGTTGCCGACCTGAAGAGAAATGTTATCCGCTGTGTGGGAAATGCAAAAGAACGTTTTTCGGAAGATGCCCTTCGTATTTTGAGAGCGATCTGGTTTGCGGCACAGCTTGGCTTTGAGATTGAAGAAGAGACAAAGGCCGGAATTATGTAACTGGCGCTGACACTTGCCAATATCAGTGCCGAGAGGATCCAGACGGAGCTTGTGAAGATGCTGGTGTCTCCAAATTCAAGCGTGATACGAATGGCCTATGAACTTGGAATCACAGGTGTGATCCTACCGAAGTTTGATAAAATGATGGAAACGACACAGGAGACACCACATCACATTTATAGCATGGGCGAGCATGCGATTCTAAGTATGGAACAGGTAAGAGCTGATAAAGTATTAAGACTTACCATGCTTCTGCTTGATGTGGCAAAGCCTAAGATGAAAACGATAGATGAGAATAGCAGGGCACATTTCAAACGTCATGATGTGGAAGGGGAAAGATAGCGAAAGCCATTTTGAAAAGATTTAAATTCGATAATGATACTATGCGGAAGATATCGATGCTTGTATTTTATCATGACTATCATATGGCGGCGGAGTCGAAGAATGTAAGGCGTGCTATGAACAAGATGGGTGATGAACTATTCCCAATATATATGGAAATACATTTTGCAGATACATTGGCGCAGAGTGATTATATGCGGAGAGAAAAACTGGAAAACATCGGAGGAATCCGGGTATGCTATGAAGAAATATTGGCGAAGGAGCAAAGTGTTTCGCTGAAATCACTTGCGGTGACAGGAAGTGATTTGATTGTCATGGGATGAAGCCGGGAAAAGAGATTGGAGAGACGCTTAACAAGCTTTTAGAAATGGTGATTGAAGAGCCGGAGCTGAATGCCAAAGAGCGATTGACGTGGAAGATTATATATGTCTTGAATAAATAGAAGAAATTATTAAATAGATTTATTGGACGGGCAAAATGCCTGCCATTATAATGGCTTTGGTATAAATATATTTGGTGGAATGAAAGATGAAGAAGAAACTTTTAAGTGTTGTTCTCTGTGGCGTAATGGCAGCCGCATTACTTGCCGGATGTGGAAAAAAGATCGGCAAAGACAGAGCTGCGAACAATAAAAACTTTAAGTTTGTAAGTATCAGAAGAGTTTTTAGGTGAGACAAGCGGTTACAATTACATGGATAAAGCTGGTGAACCGGACGGAGCCGTATGGGAGATCCGATGAAGGCGTATATGTGAAAGAAGATGGAACTGTTAAAAGTCTTGATGAAGTAAAAGAGCTTTGGAAAGATGTGGATTTCACACTTTATTGGCACTATGACAGCGTGTATGATTTTAGTATCTGGATTTTATATAGGCTATATAACATTAAAATCGGTAAAGATTGTGAGTGCATATTATTTTATCAGCTTAATATTAGGGGCGACAGCGTTGATTCAGATTATGAAGATGACAACAGGGATTCTGTTGTGTAAAAAGAAATAATATTATGAAGAATAATCAGTGATATGGTTTTAAATCAAATGGTAGAGGAAAAACATGTCGTAATGGTAAGAAGACTTTATATGGAAAAACAGAAGAAAAAAGGAGCAGATAAATGAGACAGGCGGTTATTATATTCACAAGGGTACCGGAGGCAGGCAGAACCAAGACAAGGATGATGCCCCATCTGACACCGAAGCAATGTGAACTGCTTCACACTTGTTTCTTAGAAGATATTAGAAAAGAATGTGAAACATGCAGCGCAGATGTTTTCGTCTACTATACGCTGGAAAAGAACATAAATGAGCCGATTATCAAAAGCATTTTTGGAAAGCAGACAGGTTATTTCGCCCAAACCGGAGAAGGACTCGGTGAGCGTATGTACAATGCTCTTGCTGAGGTGTTTGAAAAAGGCTATGAGAAATGTGTCCTCATAGGGACGGATGTGCCGGAAGTACAGAGTACATATTTAGAAAATGCCTTTGAAGTCTTGAGCGAAAAAGACGTGGTATTCGGGCAGACTGTAGACGGAGGCTATTATCTTGTAGGAATGAAAAAGCCTTTGAAAGAAGCTTTTGGTCTTTCGGAATATGGTCACGGAACCGTGTTCGAGGAGACGGTAAAAGTGCTTGAGAAAGCAGGGCTTACCGTGGGCTATGTGGAAATTTTGGAGGACATGGATACGCCGGAAGATTTGCGGGGATATCGGGCAAGAATGCGGGATTGTGAACGCTTGAAACAATCGGAGACAGGAAAGTACCTTGCGAAGATTGCAAAGATTTCAATTATCATTCCAGTCTATAATGAAGAAAAGACCATCGAAAAGTTGCAGGAGCAGTTGGAAGATTTGAAAGATAAATGCGAAATTCTGTTTGTGGACGGCGGAAGCACAGACAGGACGCTTGAACTTATCAGACAGGAATATACGGTGATACAGGGGTTTAAAGGGAGAGCGGTGCAGATGAATGAGGGGGCAAAAAGAAGTACAGGAGATATCTTGCTCTTTCTGCACTGTGACAGCGAACTTCCGGAAAGACCGTTGGCAGAGATAAGAAGAGTCATGAAAGATCATGCGGCGGGATGCTTTGGAATCGCGTTTCATTCCCGGAATTTCTTTATGTGGACATGCAAGGTGATTTCAAACCACCGGATAAAGGACAGAAAAGTCATGTTCGGTGACCAGGGGATTTTTGTTGACCGGGATTTGTTCTTTGAAGCGGGCATGTTTCCGGAACTTCCGATTATGGAGGACTATCAGTTTTCGCTGAATTTGAAAGAAATGGGCGTAAAACTCGGTATGGCAAAGAGACGGATTTATACATCAGACAGAAGATTCCCGAAAGGGACAATCTCGAAGTTAAAAGTAATGTGGAAGATGAACCGGCTTAGGAAGATGCATCGGGACGGCGTGGATATCCATTTGATTTCGCAGATGTATAAAGATATTCGTTAAATACCGGAGGGAGAGAAAGGGAAAAGAATGGGACAGGTACAGGGATTAAAGGAATATGTAAAGCTGGAACAATACAGAAAAGCGCTGGGACTTCCGGAAGAAGTGACGGAAACTTATGAGATGTTGGCACAAGGAGAGTACAATCGAAACTATATTTTCACACATCCGGTAACGAAAAAGAAGCTGATCCTCCGGGTGAATTTCGGAAGCCAGATGCACCTGGAGAATCAGATTGCATATGAATATCAGGTGCTTAGAATGCTTGAGAATTCGGGACGCACGCCGAAGGCATTTTATGTGGATGGAAGTCTTGAACATCTGGAGCAGGGAGTGATGGTAATGGAATATCTCCCCGGGCATGCCCTTGATTACAGGACGGAACTAATGCATGCGGTAGGATGTCTTGCGGACATTCACAGTGTGAAGATTCCAAAAGAACACAGTCTGATAGTACCGGCAAATCCGCTTCGGGCCATTCTGGAAGAGTGCGAAGAGATGTTCCGGGTATATGAGGAGTCTCCGCTGGGACAGGAATGGCAGAAAAAGAAGATACGTAAGATGCTGGATATGGTATGGAGACTTGTGGATTGTTTGGAAGAACCGGTTTATAGATGCTGTATCAACACGGAACTGAATTCTACCAATTTTTTAATAAACGGCGGCACATACGATAATTTCCTGATTGATTGGGAGAAACCGCTTTACGGAGACCCGGCACAGGATCTGGGGCATTTTCTTGCACCCACGACTACATTTTGGAAGACTGATGTGATACTTTCACGGGAAGAGGCGGATGCCTTTATTGAAAAATATATAAGCGAAGTAAAAGGAAGATTTGACACAGCAGGATTAAAGAAAAGGACGGACGTGTATATTCCGGTCACATGCCTACGGGGAATCACATGGTGCGCTATGGCATGGATAGAGTATAAAAATCCGGACAAGGTGATTTTTAACGAATCTACGTTTCAAAAGCTGGAGGCATATTTGAGCAGGGAATTTTTAGAGCAGATAGAAACCGATTATTTGTTTCAGAATAAAATGATGCCAAATCCTCTGGATTGGTAGGAATCTGTACATCAGAACCATCAACGGCTAGTATGGGCATATTTTCCGTAAATTCTGTCATAATCTTATGTGAAAAACCAGCAAATATAGATTCAAAAGCCTCTGGTCTTATCTTGTTTCTTTGCTGAATAAAAGCAGAAGCAGTTGGTGTATCCGCAGAAGCATCAAATAGATCTAATAACTCATTAGTAGGGAATATCAGCTGATGCTGGAATTTAAGGGGCATAGCAATATTGTAAATTGTCACGATTTTTCAGTTGTACAAAATCCGGACGGACCGGGATGTACGCTTTATATCCGGATGGAACTTTTGAAACCACTAAAAGAAGTTCTGAAAACGGAAACATTTTCAGAGGAAAGAATTGTACAGCTCGGAATGGACATCTGCCGTGCGCTGGAAGTCTGTGAGAGGAGAGATGTCATCCACCGAGATATCAAGCCGGACAACATTATGATGTCAGAGTTTGGAAACTTCAAGCTGGGCGATTTTGGAATCGCACGGACGATGGAAAAGACTATGAGTGCGACCATGACCGGAACCGACTGGTATATGGCGCCGGAAGTGGCAAAGAAAATGAAGTATGGGAAAAGTGTGGATACCTATTCACTCGGTCTGGCGCTTTACTGGCTGTTGAATGACAGGCGTCTGCCATTTGTTCCGGAAAAAGACCGGATCTCGGTAAAGGATATGCAGGAGGCATACAGACTCAGAATGCGGGGCGAGGAGATCCCGGAGCCGAAGAGTGGAAGCAGGCGGCTCAAAGAAGTTGTGTTAAAGTCACTTTCTTTTGACCGGGAGAAGCGGTATCGTTCCGGAAAAGAAATGTTAGAAGCAATTACAGACTGTAAGGTTCCAAAGGAAAAGGAAATTGAGCAAACAGAAGTCTATGAGGATGAGTGCTGGGACGATTATGATGGAGAGACGATTGGAAGTTAAGGATTGATAAAATGAAATTCTGTGGTATAGTAAAACCTGAGTAAAATAGAAGTAGAGGGACAGATTATGAACGACATTTTATACCGCGCAGCAGCGTATCTTCTTATTATTGCACTTGGAGTTTTTCTGAAGAAAGTCGGATTTTTTCATGAACAGGATTTCCGTACACTTGCAAAAATTTTGTTAAATATCACGTTGCCATGTGCAATTATCTATTCATTTTCAAAAGTAGATTTTCAGATTTCGCTTTTAACAGTGACAGGACTTAGTCTTTTTGTTGGAATTCTTATGATGTTTATTGCGTTTTTTACATCGAGAATAACAGGAAAAAAAGAGAATATTCCATTTGATATTTTGAATTTATCAGGATATAATATCGGAAATTTCTGCCTGCCGTTTGCACAGAGCTTTTTAGAGCCGCTCAGTCTTCTTGGCATCACATTATTTGATATGGGAAATGCTTTTTATTGTAACGGTGGGGCAAAGGCAGTTGCGGAAGTATTCAAAAACTCCATACATAGGGTGCCGGGAACAGAGACAGCTACCAAAACGCAGTTAAAAAATTCGCTGAAGACTATGGGGCGGGCATTGAGTAGATCCACTCCGTTTCTTGTTTATTTTGGGATGTTGATTGTTCTGATTCTAGGGATTCCGATTCCCAGACTTGTATTGTCGGTTACACAGATTGGCTCCAATGCCAATGCATTTACGGCGATGCTGATGATTGGGGTCGGATTCAAACTGAATATTAAAAAAGATGGAATCAGTCATGTGATCTGGATTTTGTTCACGCGTTATGCAGTGACCATATCATTTGCTGCGATTGCTTTTTTCTGTCTGCCATTCCCACTGCAGATCAGACAAGCACTTGTTCTTGCATTTTTAAGCCCGATTGCCAGCGCCTGCCCAGCTTATACAGATGCTCTTGGAGAAGATTATGAGCTTTCCAGTACGATTAATTCCATTTCGATGCTGATCAGTATCGGACTGATCACAGCAGCATTGATTGTCATGTTGTAAAGATACGTGTTGATTTTTCCGGTGATGTTTAGTAGAATATTACCAGTAGAGACAGGAGGAAATATCATGTCAGAAATTACAACAGTAGTACTGGATGCTATGGGGGGAGATAATGCTCCGGCTGCAATGATTGACGGCGCAATTGATGCCATTTCCAAGGAAAAGAATGTAAAAGTCATTCTGGTCGGTATTGAAGACGTCATAAGAAAAGGTCTGGAAGGCAAGACCTACAATCCAGAGCAGATCGAGATCGTGAATGCGACAGAAGTGATCGAGACAGCAGAGCCGCCGGTACATGCTATACGCAGGAAGAAAGATTCTTCCATCGTAGTCGGGATGAAGCTTGTAAAAGAGGGAAAAGCAGATGCTTTTGTATCTGCTGGAAGTTCAGGAGCGATTCTTGTGGGCGGACAGGTGATCGTCGGCAGAATCAAAGGTGTTGACCGTGCGCCATTAGCTCCGCTTATTCCAACGGAAAAAGGAGTTTCTCTTTTGATTGACTGTGGTGCGAACGTAGACGCCAGACCGGCACATCTTCTTCAGTTTGCCAAGATGGGGTCCATCTATATGGAGAATGTTCTTGGTATAAAGGATCCGAAGGTAGGTATCGTGAATATCGGTGCGGAAGAAGAGAAGGGCAATGCACTGGTCAAAGATACATTTCCACAGTTAAAAGAACTTCCGGGAATTAATTTTATCGGAAGTGTGGAGGCGAGAGAGATTCCACATGGCCAGGCAGATGTAATTGTCTGTGAAGCATTCGTGGGAAATGTGATCTTAAAGCTTTATGAAGGACTGGGGGCTGTTCTTGTCGATAAGATCAAAGGCGGTATGATGTCCACTCTTCGAAGCAAGATTGGCGCGCTTCTTGTAAAACCGGCGCTTAAGACGACTTTGAAGACATTCGATGCTACAGAGTACGGTGGAGCTCCGCTTCTGGGACTGAACGGTCTTGTAGTTAAGACCCATGGAAGTGCGAAAGCAAAAGAAGTGACGAATACGATCATTCAGTGTGTCACATTTAAACAACAGAATATCAGTGAGAAAATCAAAGCAAGTATTCAGGCGGAAGAAACTGCCGCTGAATAATAGAATGAACAAACAAGCAAAAGGAGACGTAATTATGGAGTTTGAAAAACTGAAAAAAATTATTGCAGAGGTCTGTGATGTTGATGAGGACAAAATTACAATGGATTCTACATTCAAGGATGATCTGGACGCAGATTCCTTGGATGTATTCCAGATTGTTACAGCTATAGAGGATGAGTTTGAACTTGAAATCAGTGATGAAGATGCTGAGAAGATCGTGACGGTAGGAGATGCTGTTGAGCAGATTCAGAATGCAACTGGAAACAACTAAGATATTATAAGTGAGAAAGTCCGGAAAAAAGGGCTTTCTCTCTTTCTGACTATAGGAGAATGAGCATGAAGAGAAATTTAAAAGAATTAGAACATAGAATCGGATATACATTTCAGGATTTTGCGCTTCTTAAGAAGGCAATGAGTCACAGCTCCTATGTGAATGAAGAGCATCTTCCGAAGTATGAATGTAATGAGCGCCTGGAATTCCTGGGTGATGCAGTACTGGAACTTGTGTCCAGTGAATTTTTATTTTTTGAACATCCGACAACTCCGGAAGGAGAATTAACAAAGACCCGCGCCAGCATGGTCTGCGAACCGGCACTCGCATTTTGTGCACGGGAGATTGAACTTGGAGAATATCTGCTTCTTGGAAAAGGAGAGGATGCAACAGGAGGAAGGAAGAGAGAATCTGTTACTTCTGATGCTATGGAGGCACTGATTGGTGCAATCTATGTAGACGGTGGTTTTGCTAATGCAAAAGAGTTTATCAACCGATTCATTTTAAAAGACCTGGAGAATAAAAAGCTCTTTTATGATAGCAAGACTATCCTGCAGGAAATTGTGCAGGCACATTTTAAAGAAGAACTTTCTTACCATCTGGTTGGGGAAGAGGGACCAGATCACGATAAAACTTTCCAGGTCGAACTTCAGATCGGAGAACAGGTCTATGGAATCGGAAAAGGACGTACAAAAAAGAGCGCAGAACAGGAAGCTGCCTACAAGACCATTCTGATGCTCCGCAAAAAGAATATAAAGTAGGTGTTGTATGTATTTAAAAAGCATAGAAGTGCAGGGGTTTAAGTCCTTTGCAAATAAGATAAAATTCGATTTTCACAACGGTATTACAGGAATTGTCGGACCAAATGGAAGTGGTAAGAGTAATGTAGCCGATGCGGTGCGGTGGGTACTTGGTGAACAGCGTGTCAAGCAGCTTCGAGGCGGCACAATGCAAGATGTTATCTTTTCCGGTACAGAGAACCGTAAACCGTTAAGCTATGCGTCTGTAGCAATCACATTGGATAATTCAGATCATAAACTTGCGATTGATTTCGAAGAAGTTACGGTAACAAGAAAGTTATACCGTTCTGGTGAAAGTGAATATCTGATCAATGGCAGTGCATGCAGGCTGAAAGATATTAATGAATTATTTTATGATACAGGTATCGGTAAAGAAGGATACTCCATTATCGGACAGGGACAGATTGACAAGATCTTAAGTGGTAAACCGGAAGAGCGGCGAGAGTTGTTTGATGAGGCTGCCGGTATTGTAAAATTCAAAAGACGTAAGAGTATGTCTGTGAAGAAGCTGGAAGAGGAACAGCAGAATCTGATCCGTGTCAATGATATTCTTTCGGAGCTTGAGAAGCAGGTCGGTCCATTGGAACGGCAGTCTGAGAAAGCAAGAGAATATCTGAAGAAAAAAGAAGAACTGAAGACTTATGATATCAATATGTTTCTGTTAGAAGCAGACCGCCTGAAAGAGCAGATCCGGGATGTGGAAGCAAAAGATAATCTGACAAAGGCTCAGATGGGAGAAGCAAACCGCTTGTATGAAGATACAAAGCAGGAATATGAAAGTATTGAAGAACAAGTCGATACGATGGACGCGTCTATTGAGACTTATAATCGCAAGCTTAATGAGACCAGTATGTTAAAACAGCAGTTGGAGAATCAGATTGCTCTTTTAAAGGAGCAGATCCACAGTGCCAGAATGAATGATGAGCATTACGCGAATCGTGCCCAGTCCATTGAACGGGAACTTTCCGAGCGTGAGGAACAGCTTGGTACTCTGATTTCGGATCAGACAAGACTCCAGGCGGAATTAGATTCCGGCCGAAAAGCAGAAACACTTGAAAAAGAGAATCTGAACAAGCTTCAGATCCGCATTGCAAGTCTTAGTTCTGATATTGAAAAGAACCAGAATGATATTCGGGAAATTCTCGGAAACCGTGCATCCACAAAAGCTCAGATTCAGAAGTTCGATACTATGATGGAACAGATCCAGGTGCGGAAATCCGGACTGAACCAGAGATATTTTGGTGCGCAAAGTGAAGCCGGTCTTCAGAAAGAACAATATGAGACATTTTATGCGGAATTAAAAGAAGTATCAGATCAGATTATTTCCTTTGCAGAAGAGAAGAAGAACTATGAATCACAGATTCAGGAACTTCAAAAGTCTTTAAATGAAAAAAATGAGCAGATCCGTGCAAGTCAGAGCGCTTACCACAGAGAGCATTCACGCCTGGAGTCTCTTAGAAATATGACTGAACGCTATGACGGATACGGTAACAGTATTAAGCGTGTTATGGATAACCGCAGTCATGAAAAAGGGCTGTTAGGTGTTGTTGCAGATATTATTAAAGTAGAGAAAAAATATGAGACAGCCATTGAGACGGCTCTTGGCGGCAGTATCCAGAATATTGTTACAGATAACGAACAGACAGCAAAACGTATGATTGAATTTTTGAAAAAGAATAAATTCGGTCGCGCAACATTTCTCCCACTGACGCAGATCCGTTCCCATGGAGGAATTGCTCAGCCACAGGCATTGAAGGAAGCAGGAGTTATCGGTCTTGCAGACACTCTTGTTATGGTGGAAGACAAGTACCTGGAACTGGCAGGCTCTCTGCTTGGCAGAACACTGGTTGTCGATCATATTGATCACGGACTTGCCATTGCAAGAAAATACAGGCAGTCTATTCGAATTGTAACGCTGGAAGGTGATCTGATTAATCCGGGCGGTTCTATGACTGGTGGAGCATTCAAGAATTCCAGCAACCTTTTAAGCAGACGCCGTGAGATAGAAGAGCTGGAGCAGGCTGTCCAAAAACTCCGTGCTGATGTAGCAAAGACAGAGCAGGAAATCGCGGAGTTGAAAAACAATCGTTCCGGTTATTATGATAAAATCGAACAGATCAAAGATTTACTACAGAAAGCATATGTCCGCCAAAATACAGCGAAGATAAATGCCGATCAGGCAAAGAGCAAGATCGAAGCAGCGAATCAGACTGCGCTGGAAATTCAGAAAGAGACACAGCAACTGGATCAGGAGATCAGTGACATCATGGATAATCAGCAGTCCATCAATGTGGAGCTGGATACGTCTGAACAGTTAGAACGTGACCTGAATAAACAGATTGAAGAAGGGCAGACAAAGTTAGATGATCTGAAACATCAGGAAATATTACAGCAGCAGGCTTCGGAAAATGCACATTTATCCTGTGCTGCTACAGAACAAAAGGTTCTGTTCGTAATGGAAAATGCAGAACGTATTCAGGAAGAGATGCAAAAATTCCGCGAAGAGTTGAAGGGGCTGGAAGCAAGTAAAGGCGGTACGAGCAAAGAAATCGAGGAAAAAGAATCTCAGATTCAGGAACTGCGCCAGACGATTGAGAATTCTGGAGAATTATTTGTGGAAATTCAGGATGAGATTGAAAAGGCGAAGAAGACACGTGAAGATCTGAACCAGCGCCATAAAGATTTCTTACAGAAGCGTGAAGACCTCTCCAGGCAGATTTCTGATTTGGATAAAGAAATCTTCCGTCTGGAGAGCCAGAAGAATAGTTATGAAGAAGCTGCCGAGAAGCAGATCAATTATATGTGGGAAGAGTATGAACTCACTTATAATCGTGCGTTGGAGCTTAGAAATGAAAATTTAACGGATGTTGCGAAGATGAAAAAGCGTATTCAGGAATTAAAAGGAGAAATACGCGCTTTGGGAAATGTTAATGTCAATGCCATTGAGGACTATAAAAATGTATCGGAGCGATATGAGTTCTTAAAGACTCAGCATGATGATCTCGTGGAAGCAGAAGCAACACTGGAAAAAATTATCGCAGAATTGGACGAAGCGATGCGAAAGCAATTCACAGAGCAGTTTGCACACATTTGTCAGGAATTCGACCACGTATTCAAGCAATTGTTCGGAGGCGGAAAAGGTACATTGGAACTGATGGATGATGAAGATGTTCTGGAAGCAGGAATTCGTATTATTGCTCAGCCGCCTGGAAAGAAACTGCAGAATATGATGCAGTTATCTGGTGGAGAGAAGGCTCTGACAGCAATCTCATTATTATTTGCAATTCAGAATCTCAAACCATCCCCGTTCTGTCTGCTTGACGAGATTGAGGCAGCACTGGACGATAGCAATGTTGACCGTTTTGCACAGTATCTGCATAAGCTTACGAAGAATACACAGTTCATTGTCATTACACACAGACGTGGTACAATGACTGCAGCAGACCGTCTGTATGGAATCACCATGCAGGAGAAAGGAATTTCAACGCTTGTGTCCGTCAGTCTTCTGGAAGATGAACTGGACGATTAGAGAAAGTGCAGGTAAGATAGAACGTAGAAGTATGTCATGCAATTGCATGACGCGCACCTCGCAGCAAGAATGCCTCGGCATTCTTGAATGGCAATGAGCCGGCCTTGAAAGGAGTAAAAGTATGGCAGAAGAAAAGAAAGGTTTTTTCAGACGACTTGTCGATGGCCTCACAAAGACAAGAGATAATATTGTGTCCAGTATGGACAGTATTTTTAACGGATTTACACATATTGATGAGGACTTTTATGAAGAACTGGAGGAAGTCCTGATCATGGGTGATCTCGGAGTTCAGGCAACTTATGATATTCTGGACAAATTAAGAGAAAAGGTAAAAACCCAGCATATCAAAGAACCTGTTGAATGCAGACAAATCCTGATCGACAGCATCAAAGAGCAGATGGACGTTGGAGAAGCTGCTTATGAATTTGAAGAGAGAACTTCTGTGGTCATGGTCATTGGAGTGAATGGTGTCGGAAAGACAACTACGATCGGTAAATTAGCTGGAAAACTCCGCAGTCAGAATAAGAAAGTTGTGCTGGCTGCCGCAGATACATTCCGTGCTGCAGCGGGAGAGCAGTTGAAAGAGTGGGCGAACCGTGCACAAGCAGAATTGATCGGAGGCCAGGAAGGTTCTGATCCTGCAGCCGTTGTCTATGACGCAGTTGCAGCTGCCAAGGCAAGACATGCCGATGTACTTTTGATTGATACTGCCGGACGGCTTCACAATAAGAAAAACCTGATGGAAGAGCTTCGTAAAATGAATAAAATTATTGACCGTGAATTTCCGGACGCATATCGCGAGACACTGGTAGTGCTGGATGCAACAACCGGTCAGAATGCACTTGCTCAGGCAAAGGAATTTAATGAAGTGGCAGATATTACCGGTGTTATCCTGACAAAAATGGATGGAACTGCAAAAGGTGGTATTGCAGTTGCAATCCAGGCGGAACTTGGTATTCCGGTGAAATATATCGGTGTCGGCGAGACGATTGACGATCTGCAGAAATTTAATTCTGATACATTTGTAAATGCATTGTTTGATGTAAAAGGAGAGAATGAAGTATGTTAACATTAGAAAAATTTGAAGAGGCAAGCGAAATTGTAAAAAACGTAACTCTTCCGACGAAACTGGTATATAGTGAAAACTTAAGCCAGCAGACGGGCGGTAAGGTTTATCTGAAGCCGGAAAATATGCAGTATACAGGAGCTTATAAAGTGCGTGGCGCATATTATAAGATTAGCACAATGTCTGAAGAGGCAAGAGCAAAAGGACTGGTGGCTGCATCAGCTGGAAACCATGCACAGGGTGTTGCATACGCAGCACAGAAATTCGGGTGCAAGGCTACAATCGTTATGCCGACAGTAACACCATTGATTAAAGTAAATCGTACAAAAAGCTATGGTGCAGAGGTGATCCTTTACGGAGATGTCTATGATGATTCCTGTGCGTATGCCGAAAAACTGGCCCAGGAGCGAGGTAGTACATTTGTACATCCGTTTGATGATCTGGACATCGTAGCAGGTCAGGGAAGTATTGCAATGGAAATTGTGCAGGAGCTTCCAACCGTTGATTATATTCTTGCACCAGTTGGCGGCGGCGGACTGATCACAGGTGTATCTACACTTGCAAAAATGCTGAATCCGAAGATTAAAGTAATAGGTGTTGAGCCTGCTGCTGCGCCAAGCATGACAATGGCACTTGCCTCTGGCGAGCCGGTTACATTGGACAGTGCAAATACCATAGCAGACGGTACCGCAGTAAAACGTGTCGGAGACCACATTTTCGAGTATGCAAAGAATAACATCGACCAGATGCTGACTGTAGAAGATGATGAGCTTGTCGGAGCTTTCCTCGATATGGTCGAAAATCATAAAATGATCGTTGAGAATTCCGGACTGCTGACAGTTGCAGCACTCAAGCAGTTAGACTTGAAAGGAAAGAAGGCGGTTGCAATTTTAAGTGGAGGCAACATGGATGTTATCACAATGTCTTCCATCGTACAACACGGACTGATTCAGAGAGACCGTATCTTTTCAGCATCTGTATTACTTCCGGATAAACCGGGACAGCTTGCGCTTGTCGCTCAGACGATTGCTGATGCTCAGGGAAATGTTATTAAACTGGAGCATAATCAGTTTGTTAGCACCAACCGTAATGCTGCCGTGGAACTTCGTATTACAATGGAAGCTTACGGTACAGAGCATAAGAACCAGATCATGAAAGCTCTGGAAGAAAAAGGATTCCGGCCAAGAGAAATTGGTGCAAAATTATATTAGCTGGGAGTCAATCCCCCAGCCGATATAGCCTCCGGCAGGATTGCAGAGGTGCAAGGCATTCTTGAATAAAAATTTAAAAATATCATAGAAGAGAAAACCAGAAAGAGCAAGATTCAAAAAAAGTTTCTGGTTTTTTCTTTTTGCTATGAGATTTCTGAAGGATTTTTGTTTTGTCTCTTGACATATGAGATTGGATTGTATACAATTATACACGAAGTGCATTATATAAAAAGAAAGGTGACTTTTTAGTGTCAGAAAGATTCCAGGAGGTCACGAAGAAGGTTGAAATTATGGAAGAGTATCAGGACCGTTCTCTTAGAGGAAGGGTATTTGAAAAATTGAGGGAGGATATTTTATCCGGTGTCTATAAGGATTGTGATGAACTTAGGGAGATTACAATCGGTGAGGAGATGGGAGTCAGCAGGACTCCGGTCCGTGAGGCACTTAGGCAACTGGAATTGGAAGGACTTGTAAAGATTATTCCTAATAAAGGAGCCTATGTAACAGGTATTACGCCGAAAGACGTTCAGGATATTTACATGATTCGTTCTCTATTGGAAGGTATGTGCGCCAGATGGGCGACAGAGCATATCACTCCAGAACAGATTGAGCAGCTGGAAGAAATTGTTCTTTTATCTGAGTTTCATTTGAAAAAGGATAAGGACAAAGTTGTTCAGGTGTCAGATCTTGACGGTAAATTCCATCATGTTCTATATGAAGCATCCAACAGCCGGATTATGGAACATACGTTATCGGACTTTCACAAATATGTAAAGATGGCACGTATGTTGTCTGTAGGCGCAAAAAACCGGGCTGAGAAGTCCATCGAGGAGCACAAGGCAATTTTGGAAGCAATCAAAAAAGGGAATGCTGATGAAGCGGAAAGACTTGCAAATCTGCACATCATGCATGTAATGGAAAATCTTCATATCGAAATTGAAGATTAATGTTTCAAATTGTAAGAATCATATAAGTAAAGTTTATATAGTGGCAGGAGGACAAAGACATGGCGAAAATTAAAATGACAACACCAATTGTAGAGATGGACGGAGATGAGATGACAAGAATTCTCTGGAAGATGATCAAAGAACATCTTCTGAATCCATTTATTGAGTTAAATACAGATTATTATGATCTTGGACTTGAACATCGTAATGAGACGAATGATCAAGTCACATTTGATTCCGCAGAAGCAACAAAGAAGTACAAAGTAGCAGTAAAATGTGCAACAATTACACCGAATGCTGCGCGTATGCCAGAGTATAATCTGAAGGAAATGTGGAAAAGCCCGAATGGTACCATCCGTGCAATTTTAGATGGAACTGTATTCCGTGCACCGATCGTTGTAAAAGGAATCGAGCCATGCGTTAAAAATTGGAAAAAGCCAATTACCATTGCAAGACATGCTTATGGTGATGTATATAAAAATACAGAAATCAAAGTTCCTGGACCTGGAAAGGTAGAGCTTGTGTATACAGGAGATGATGGAACACAGATCAAAGAACTTGTCCACAAATATGACGGACCAGGGGTTGCTCAGGGAATCCATAACCTCTGTGGTTCTATCGAGAGCTTTGCCAGAAGCTGCTTCAATTACGCATTAGACACAAAGCAGGATCTCTGGTTCGCAACAAAAGATACAATTTCTAAGAAATATGACCACACATTCAAAGACATTTTCCAGGAAATCTTTGATGCAGAATATAAAGAAAAATTCGATGAAGCCGGTATCGAATATTTCTACACATTGATCGATGATGCTGTAGCGCGTGTTATGAAATCTGAAGGAGGCTACATCTGGGCATGCAAGAACTATGATGGAGATGTTATGAGCGATATGATTTCTTCTGCATTTGGTTCTCTTGCCATGATGACATCCGTACTTGTATCACCGGAAGGATATTACGAGTATGAAGCTGCTCACGGTACAGTACAGCGTCATTATTACAAGCATTTGAAAGGTGAAGAAACTTCTACTAACTCTGTTGCAACAATCTTTGCATGGAGCGGAGCTCTTCGTAAACGTGGTGAACTGGATCAAAATCAGGAGCTGATGGATTTTGCAGATAAATTAGAGAAGGCAACGATTGATACAATTGAGGAAGGAAAGATGACAAAAGATCTGGCTCTTATCACAACACTTCCGAATCCAACAGTGTTAAACAGTGAAGACTTTATTAAAGCGATTGCTGAAAAGTTAGTATAGAAAGAGTTGAAATGCATGGAATACTGGGATATTTATGATAAAAACAAACAGCTGACCGGGCGAAAAATGAAGCGCAATGACTGGTGCCTGAAAGAGGATGAGTATCACTTGACAGTGCTAGGTGTGATCCGCCGTCCGGATGGAAAATATCTGATTACCCGCCGCGTTCTGACAAAGGCATGGGCACCGGGCTGGTGGGAAGTTTCAGGAGGCGCTGCACAGGCAGGTGAAAGCTCCGAGGAAGCGGTACGTCGCGAGGTACTGGAAGAAACAGGATTGGATGTAAATGGCTGTGCGGGCGGTTATATGTTTACCTATCACAGAGAAAATCCTTTAGAAGGCGACAATTATTTTGTAGATGTCTATCGTTTTGAAAAGGATTTTAAAGAAGAAGACCTGCATCTTCAGACAGAAGAGACCGCAGGATATAAGATTGCAACAGCTGATGAGATCAAGGCTCTGGCTGACGAAGGAATCTTCCTGCATTATGATAGTATCAAACGTGTTTTTGAAGAGTAGAAAAATGAGCTGGCTTATTCGGCCAGCTCTTCCCATTTTTCATATAAAGTTTCAAGTTCAGCGTCAATTTCTGCACGTTCTTTTGCAAGTTCCTGACATTTTACTGAATTCGTATAAACTTCCTCCTGCGACATTAGAATATCAATTTCAGCACTTCTATCTTCCAGAACACCGATCCGTTCTTCTGTCTTTTTGAATTCATTAGCGCGTTTCCGTTCTTTTGCCTGAGCTTCTTTTTGTTCCTGCCAGCTTAACTTTGAATCAGAGGCCAGGTCAGCAGCTGCAGAAGAGGAATTATTTTCTAAGCGAGACGTATTGGAGTATGCGGCTGTCAGTTCTTCTTTTTTCTCAAGATAATAATCATAATTTCCAATATAATTTACAAACGTATGATTGACAAGATCCATGATACGTGTTGCAGTCTGATTGATAAAGTAACGGTCGTGTGAAACATAAAGAACCGTTCCTGTGTAATTATTCAGTGCCTGTTCCAGAATCTCTTTTGATGTAATATCCAGATGGTTGGTCGGCTCATCGAGAATCAGGAAGTTCGCTTCAGAAAGCATCAGTTTTGCAAGGGACACGCGTCCACGTTCGCCACCGCTTAAGTCACCAATCAGTTTAAATACATCATCTCCGGTAAATAAAAATGCTGCCAGCACTTTACGGATCTGCGTGTTATTAAGATTAGGGTAGTCATCGGAAATCTCCTGGAAAATAGTTTTTTCCATATGCAGAACGTGATGTTCCTGATCGTAGTAACCAATCTTTACATTAGAACCGAGACGGAAACTTCCAGAATCAGCTTTGAGTACCTGATTTAAAATCTTAAGGATTGTTGTTTTTCCGGTTCCATTGTCTCCAATAATCGCGACATGTTCCCCTCGCTTGATTTCGAAGCTGATATTTTCAAATAAAATCTGTGGTGGAAATGCTTTGCTTAAATGCTCGACAATTAAGACATCATTACCGCTGACACAGGAAGGTTCCAGTGTTAAGTGCATATCTGTATGCAGTTCCATCGGTTTTTCAACCGGAGTCATCTTATCCAGCATCTTTTCACGGCTTTCTGCACGCTTAATGGATTTTTCACGGTTGAAGGAGCGAAGCTTTTCAATGACCGCTTCCTGATGCTTAATTTCCTGCTGCTGATTCAGATACTCTTTCATTCTGGCTTCACGGAGCATTTCCTTTTTCTTGGCGTAATCTGTATAATTGCCCATAAAAGTGGTAAGCTTGCCCAGTTCGATCTCGACGACTTTTGTTACAACCCGGTTCAGAAAATACCGGTCATGAGAGACAATCAGTACTGCACCGGGATAATTCAGAAGATAAGTTTCCAACCATGAGATGGAATTTAAATCCAAATGGTTGGTTGGCTCGTCCAAAAGCAGAATATCCGGCTTTGTGAGGAGCAGTTTTCCGAGAGAGACACGGGTTTTCTGACCTCCGGATAAAGTCGCGACCGGTTTTGCGAATTCTTCTTCTGTAAATCCAAGTCCTTTTAAAACACCAGTGATCTCACTTTCACAGGCGTATCCATTTTCACGTTCGAATGCTGCTGTAAGCCGCTGGTATGTATTCATACGTTCTTCCAGACGTTCTCCGCTTAAATGCTTCATTTCCTGTTCGATCTCACGAATCTGCCGCTCCATGTCGAGAATATCGGCTTTTGCTGTGCGCACCTCTTGATAGATCGTATGGTCATTATTCATATCCTGATGCTGTGCCAGATATCCCATCGTCTTGCCGCGTGTCAGAACAACATTGCCGCCGTCCGCCTGTATCTCACCAACAATCATCTTAAGAAGTGTTGTCTTTCCGGCACCGTTCGGTCCTACGAGAGCTGCTTTTTCGTGGTCTTCTATATGAAAGGAGCCGCCGGAGACAATTACTTCTTCTCCAAAGGCTTTTTCGATATTGTGACATGCAAGTATCATCCTATCCTCCTTGATAAAAATCCTGTGATTTTGAGAAATAAAGATGCCGTAGGGCTGCGTCCGGCGCTGCGACCGCATAATTCTGGCATCATCTTATACTATTATAACGAAAATACTACAAAAAACAACTAAAAAGTTTGACATTATACTAACGATTGCCTATAATAATGAGTAGAAATTTTTGAAGGAAGGAGGTACGGATCATGCAAAACAGGGGAATTTCACAGGCAGTAATCCGTAGATTACCCAGATATTATAGATACCTTGGGGAGCTGATCGAGCAGGGAGTAGAACGAATCTCTTCCAATGAGCTTAGTAAAAGAATGAAAGTAACAGCTTCCCAGATTCGTCAGGATCTTAATAATTTTGGCGGATTCGGGCAACAGGGATATGGCTATAATGTAAAATATCTGTACTCAGAAATCGGAAAAATTCTTGGATTGGAACAGGATCATAATATTATTATTATTGGTGCTGGTAATTTGGGGCGTGCACTTGCGAACTATGCATCATTTGAAAAGCGGGGATTTATCTTAAAAGGATTGTTTGATATCAATCCGGAGCTTGACGGGCAGGAAGTTCGTGGTGTTCCAATTCATATGATGGACGAGCTTCCGAAATTTGTAGATGAGAACAGTATCGATATTGCAGCATTGACGATTCCAAAGGATGAGTCAATCAAAGTCGCAAAATTTCTGGCAGAACACAATGTTCACGGAATATGGAATTTTGCACATACAGATCTGAATCTCCCGGAAAGTGTGATTGTTGAGAATGTACATTTATCCGAGAGTCTGATGAGGCTGTCATATAATATATGCCGCTACAAGGAAGAACATAATTAAGGAGATAACGTGTAAAGACAGGTTTGTTCAGATAGCATCCTGGCTTTGCACGTTTCTTTCTATTAGGAGGAATCAAAACTATGAGATATTTGCCAGATACTAAACAGATGAAAACGGCAGATTCATTTACGATAAATGAACTTAAAATCCCGTCCCTGGAACTTATGGAACGGGCTGCCAGATCATGTGTAGATCACATTAAAGACTGGAAAATTAATTTAAATAAAATATGTGTCCTCTGTGGTTCTGGAAATAATGGCGGGGACGGCTTTGCGATTGCCAGAATGTTTGCATGGGAAGGGTATGACGTAACAGCAGTTCTGGTCGGAAACAGAGATCACTGCACACCAGAGACTGCCCATCAGATAGAACAGTTGAAAAATACAGGAGCACAGTTTAAGGAGCAGTTTGAGCAAGAAGCATTTGAAAGTGAACCGTATACTTTAATTATCGATGCAATTTTTGGAGTTGGACTTTGCCGGGAGGTTGGAGGCAGATATGCACAGATTATAGAGTGTGTGAATCAGTCTGATGCAGTCCGTATGTCCGTGGATATTCCTTCCGGAATTTGCGCAACTACAGGAAATGTATTAGGAACTGCAGTGCGTGCAGACTATACTGTGACAATTCAGGAGACGAAAGTTGGTCTTGTACTTGATCCGGGAAGAAGTTATGCAGGAATCTGTGTATCCGAGGATATCGGAATTGTATCACTTCCACTGGAAAGAGATGAGGAAACAGTTTGTACACTTGAGGGCAGTGATTATGCAGCACTTCTTCCGAAACGAAATGCGGACTCCAATAAAGGAACTTACGGAAAGCTTCTTATGATCACCGGAAGCAAAGGTATGTCAGGTGCTGCATATCTTGGCGCACTTGCAGCTTACAGGACAGGTACCGGGCTGGTGCAGATCTATACTGCTAAAGAGAATCTCGTGATCTTACAGAGCCAGATTCCGGAAGCGATCATTACAACTTATGAAAAATATGATGTCAATGAACTACATCGCTTGATCGACTGGGCAGATGTCGTAGCTATAGGTTCCGGACTTGGAACAAAGAAGACTGCAAGGAAGATTTTAAAAGAAACCATTGCATATACAAAGAAACCTTGTGTCATAGATGCAGACGGACTTAATATTTTGTCTGAACATATGGATTATCTGTGTGGTGCAGATTGTGAACATTTTATCTTTACACCACACATGAAAGAATTTGAACGGATCAGCGGTTTGAAGATTGCTGAAGTAAAAAAAGATCGTATTGCAGCACTTCGTACATTTGTTAAAGAATATGACGTTACCTGTGTACTGAAGGATTCCAGAACAATCATCGCAAAGCCGAGAGAGCGGGTAGCGGTAAATCTATCCGGCTGTGCGGCTATGGCAAAAGCCGGATCCGGGGATGTGCTGGCAGGCATTATTGCATCGTATCTCGCACAGGGACTTTCTGAATGGGAAGCAGCGCTTCTCGGTGTTTATATTCACGGAAGAGCTGGTGAGATTATAGAGAAGGAACAAGGCGCATACAGTCTTCTCGCAAGGGAACTTGCACAAAAGGCAGGAACAGCCATGACGATACAGGAGGAAAACTAGATTATGAAACAATACAGCAGAGTATGTGAACGAGTGGATCTGGATGCAATTTTTTATAATTTCCAGATGATGAAAGCAAATATCAAAGATGGGGTAAAGATGATCGCAGTTATCAAAACAGATGGCTACGGACATGGTGCAGTCCAGATTGCCCGGTTACTGGAACCGGTGGACTATATCTGGGGCTACGCGGTTGCAACACTGGACGAAGCTGTCGTCTTGAGAAAAAATGATATAAAAAAACCAATTCTTGTGCTTGGATGCATTTTTCCGGATCAGTGGGAAGCAATGATTGAAAATGAGGTCCGGATGACTACTTACACAGTAGAAATGGCGAAAGGAGTTTCGAATCTTGCGGTCAAAATGGGAAAAGATGCATATATTCATATTAAGCTGGATACCGGAATGTCAAGACTTGGTTTCCAGATTCATGAAGACAGTGTAGATGCAATTGAAGAAATTTCAAAAATGCCGGGACTTAAATTAGAAGGAATGTTCACACATTTTGCAAAAGCAGATGAAACAGACAAGGCATATACAGATGTTCAGATTGGAAAATACAACTATATGCGTGATGAACTTAAAAAACGAGGTGTCACATTTCCGATTTACCACTGCTCAAATAGTGCCGGTATCATTGATATTAAGAAAGCGAACATGGATCTGGTACGTGCCGGAATATCCATTTATGGATTGTATCCTTCCGAGGAGGTAGAAAAAAAGAATGTTCCGTTAAGACCGGCCATGGAACTGATCAGTCATGTCTCTTATGTAAAGACAGTTCCGGAAGGAACTCCGGTCAGCTATGGCGGAACCTATGTGACAGAAAAAGAGACTTCTCTTGCGACCATTCCGGTCGGCTACGGAGATGGATATCCCAGAAGTCTTTCTAACAAAGGTTATGTACTGATCCATGGCAAAAAAGCACCAATCCGCGGAAGAGTTTGTATGGACCAGTTCATGGTCGATGTGACAGATATTCCAGATGTAAAATTTGGTGATAAAGTAACACTGGTCGGTAAAGATGGTGATGAATTTCTCCCAGTGGAGACTTTAAGTGATTTGTCTGGAAGATTTAACTATGAATTTGTCTGTGATCTCGGAAAGAGAATTCCAAGAGAATACATTCAGAATGGGCAGGTCATAGAACAGGTCGATTATTTTGATGTGTAATAGTAAGAAAGGGTAAAAGCCCAGACTGAGATGCCTGTGAATGGATTTTGCTTTATTCTTGCATGAAAATATAAGAATACTTCCGAAAAAGCTGGAAATACTTGTAGTATCATAGTAAAATCGGAGTGTGGACATTGTGCAGGTAAGACGTGGTGATATCTATTATGCAGATTTGAGTCCGGTGGTCGGCTCAGAACAGGGAGGGATTCGTCCGGTGCTGATTATTCAGAATGACGTAGGAAACCGTCACAGCCCGACTGTCATATGTGCGGCGATTACTTCCCGTATGAATAAGGCGAAGCTGCCGACTCATGTAGAGATAGATGCAAGAAAATATCAGATTGTAAAGAATTCTGTGGTATTATTAGAACAGATCCGAACCATAGACAAACAGCGCTTAAAGGACATGGTTTGTCACCTGGATAAAGAAATGATGTACAAAGTAGATGAAGCAATCAAAGTCAGTTTTGAGCTTCATACATAATCAAAGGAGTGAAAGAAAGTAGAATTATGGACGAGGCCAGACAGGGGACCGCGGATAAGCTGATCCGTAATGTGTTCCGATACATGGATAAGAACGCCCGGGATATCATGACTCACAGGAAGAATATTGTGGCGATAGATGAGGAGGAATCTCTGGAAGATGCACTGCATTTTATGCTGGAGACGAATTATTCAAGATTTCCGATTTACAGAGGAAGTATTGATGAGATCATCGGTTTTATGCATTTGCGTGAGGCCATGACATGCTATTTGAAAAACAATTACAGAAATGTTCCGGTCAAAGAATTACATTCTTACATAAGACCTGTAGATTTTATACCGGAGTCTAAGAATATTGATCGCCTTTTTAAGGAGATGCAGGCAAAGAAAAACCACATCGTAATTGTTATGGATGAATATGGGCAGACTTCCGGTCTTGTGACACTGGAAGATATACTGGAAGAAATTGTCGGAAATATTATGGACGAGCATGACGTGGAAGAAGAATTGATCATTGTACTTTCTGCCAGTTCCTATATCGCGAGCGGTATGCTGGAGCTGGAAAAACTGGGAGACCTTTTGCATGTTACATTTGACACGGAAGAGTATGGAACACTCAATGGCTTTATGATCGACAAGCTGGAACGTATCCCGAATGAAGGCGAAGAGTGCATTGTAGTATATAAGAACTACCGGTTTACCGTTCTGGAAGTGAATGATAACACAATTCAAAGAGTAAAGATTGAAAAACTTCCGATGGCGTGATAGAATAAAGAACGTGTGAAAACAGATAGAAAAGAGGAATAGAAATGTCAGGACATTCAAAATTTGCCAATATTAAACATAAGAAAGAGAAAAATGATGCAGCAAAGGGTAAGATCTTTACGAAAATCGGAAAAGAACTTGCAGTTGCCGTAAAAGAAGGTGGAAGCGCTGATCCGGCTAACAACAGCCGTCTGCGTGATGTTATTGCAAAAGCAAAAGCTAACAATATGCCGAATGATACCATCGACAGAAATATCAAAAAAGCCGAAGGGGATGCCAATGCAGCAAACTACGAGCACATTACATATGAAGGATATGGTCCGAACGGAACTGCTATCATCGTAGAGGCTCTGACAGATAACAGAAACCGTACAGCTACGAATGTAAAGAATGCATTTACAAAAGGCAAGGGAAATGTAGGAACACCTGGATGTGTATCTTTTATGTTTGATAAAAAAGGTCAGATCATTGTAGATAAGGAAGAGTTCGACGGGGATTCTGATGAACTCATGATGACCGCACTTGATGCCGGAGCAGAGGACTTCTCAGAGGAAGAAGACAGCTTTGAGATCTTTACAACACCGGAAGATTTCAGTGCTGTACGTCAGGCTCTTGAAGAAGCTGGAATTCCAATGGCAGGTGCAGAGGTTACAATGATTCCTCAGACATATGTCGAACTGACAGATGAGAAAGACATCGCAAATATTCAGAAGACTCTGGATATGCTTGATGATGATGATGATGTTCAGGATGTTTATCATAACTGGGACGAGTAAAACATAAAAAGGGGATAAACTTATGAGTAATTACAAGATTGAAACAAAATGCATCCAGTCCGGTTATGAGCCGGGCAATGGAGAGCCGCGTGTACTTCCGATTTATCAGAGTACAACATTTAAATACAATAGCAGCGATCAGATGGGTCGTCTGTTCGCATTGGAGGAATCCGGATATTTTTATACAAGACTGCAGAATCCAACCAATGATGCAGTGGCAGCAAAAATCTGCGATTTGGAAGGCGGAGTTGCAGCAATGCTGACATCTTCTGGTCAGGCAGCGAACTTCTATGCTATTATGAATATTTGTGAAGAAGGAGATCATATTGTATGTGCTTCTGCATTATATGGCGGTACCTATAACTTGTATGCCCATACAATCAAAAAGATGGGCATTGATGCAACATTTGTTGATCCGGAATGTACGACAGAAGAGTTAAATGCCGCATTCAAAGAGAATACAAAAGCTGTGTTTGGTGAAACCATTGCCAATCCGGCTCTTGTAGTATTAGATCTCGAGAAATTTGCAGCGGCTGCTCATGCACATGGCGTACCGTTTATTGTGGATAATACATTTGCAACACCGGTCAACTGCCGTCCGTTCGAGTGGGGTGCAGATATCGTAACACATTCTACTACAAAATACATGGATGGACATGCCACATGTGTCGGAGGAGCTATCGTTGACAGTGGTAACTTTGACTGGGCTGCCCATGCAGATAAATTTCCGGGACTTACAACTCCGGATGAGACATATCACGGAATCGTATACACAGAGAAATTTGGAAAAGCTGCGTATATTACAAAGGCGACTTCTCAGTTAATGAGAGATTTAGGTTCCATTCCATCACCTCAGAATTCATTTATTCTGAATCTTGGACTTGAAACGCTTCCATTACGTGTGGAGCGTCATTGTGAAAATGCTCTGGCAGCTGCAAAATATCTGCAGGCACATGAAAAAGTAGCGTGGGTAAGTTGTCCGATGCTAGAAGGTGATAAACATTATGCACTTGCTAAGAAATATATGCCAAACGGAACTTGTGGAGTCATTACTTTTGGTCTGAAGGGTGGAAGAGAGGAAGCAGTCCGCATGATGGACAGCCTGAAGATGATTGCAATCGTGACTCATGTTGCAGATGCAAGAAGCTGTGTTCTCCATCCGGCAAGTCACACACACCGTCAGATGAATGATCAGGAGTTAAAAGAAGCCGGAGTACAGCCGGATCTGATCCGTTTCAGTGTTGGAATTGAAAATATTGATGATATTATTGCTGATTTAAGTCAGGCACTTGAACAGGTATAAAAGTATTCAAATACCTCCATACTAAGAAAAAAGTATGGAGGTATTTTTTATGGAAAAAGAAACAACTGAGGAAAAAAGAGATGAAATGAAAGAAACCGGCAGCATGAAACTTGACTCTAATAACCGGAAACATAATGTACGTCTTCTGACAATTATTGGAGAGATTGAAGGTCATGAAGCGGTATCCGGGAATACAAAAGCGACAAAATACGAACATCTTTTGCCGATGCTGGCTGAAGTAGAAGACAGCGAAGAGATTGATGGACTTCTGATCCTTTTAAATACAATGGGCGGGGATGTGGAAGCAGGACTATCTATTGCAGAGATGATTGCTTCTATTAGTAAACCGACAGTTTCTCTAGTCCTTGGAGGCAGCCATTCTATCGGAGGACCGCTGGCAGTGGCGGCAGATTACTCATTTATCGTCCCGAGCGGAACTATGATCATACATCCGGTCAGATCAAATGGCATGTTTATAGGAGTACAGCAAAGTCTCCAAAATATGATCCGGACTCAAAAACGCATTACAGGGTTTCTTGCAGCTCATTCCCATATGAACGAAGAACGTATCGAAGAACTGATGCTTAATCCGACGGAACTTGTCAAAGATGTCGGCACACTTCTGGAAGGAGAAGATGCGGTCAGGGAAGGTCTGATTGATGAAGTTGGAGGAATGAGCCATGCATTAAGGAAACTTCACCAGATGATTGACGAAAAATAATCATTCATGTATACTATAGTGTGATATGTTTTGCGCATAAGGGGGAGTAAAAAATATGGCTGCAAAGTCAAAAAAGAAAACTGGCAGAAAGCAGACAAAGAAAAAAAAGACCGAACAAAGTTTTTTAGGGGAGGAAATCTTTGTCTGGGTTACTCTGGCAGTCAGTATTTTGCTATTGATCAGTAATTTCGGATTTGGCGGAAACATTGGCTACCATGTATCCGGGGCTCTAAAGCACGGCTTTGGGATCGTTGCCTATCTTGTCCCATTTTTACTGTTTGGAATCGTATCATTTTTAATATCAAATAAAGAAAATAGAATCGCATATATAAAATCTGCGCTTGTGCTGGTTTTTATGATCCTTACCTGTACACTTTTAGACCTGATCCATGAGATGGGCGGAAGACTTGGGAGCTTTATTGCAAACCTTCTTATACCCGCAGTCGGAGTGGCAGGTACATATGTAATTGTAATAATCTGTATGATTATCTGTGGAGTGATCATTACTGGTAAATCTGCTTTAAAGGGAGTAAAAGCAAAAGGTGATCAGGCCTATGGCCGCGCAAGAGAAGATGCCAAAAAAAGACGTAAAATTTCAGAAGAACGTAAAGCCAAACGTGCTAAGATGCGTGAGCAGGAACAAAAAGCTGCCAAAAACACAAACTCTAACAAAAAACGATCGGATCACCGCGTAACGGGAGTTTCTCTGGCAACCAGACTTTCTGATAAGTTCCAGTCACCGGAGATGAAGGAAATAAAGAGTAATCCGGAAATGATACCGGCAGAAGATAAAACAAAAAAACAGCCGGATTTTGTGATCAACAGGGCTCCTGATATTCCAATAGAAGATATTCCGGAAGAATCAGATGTGACGGAGGAAGCCTTTGATTTTACACAGGCAGACAAGAATCCGACAGACTCTTCTTCGGGAAGTTCTGTGCGTAAAAGTAAGATGGGGGCAGCTCCGGTTGCCGATGAAGTTGCGCGTGTTGCAGCAGAAGCTGCGAAGACAACAGCGGCTGTAAGAACAAAAGCATATAAAATGCCACCGGTATCACTTCTGAATCGTGGTAGTGAAGGACGTCAGGAATCGGATGCAAAGCTTCGGGAAACTGCTATGAAGCTTCAGGAGATTCTGGCGAATTTTGGAGTAAATGTAACAGTTACAAATGTAAGCTGTGGTCCTGCTGTCACGCGTTATGAGCTTCAGCCGGAAATGGGTGTGAAAGTAAGTAAGATTGTCGGACTGGCAGACGATATCAAGTTGAACCTGGCCGCCGCAGATATTCGAATCGAGGCACCGATTCCGGGAAAAGCAGCTGTAGGAATTGAAGTTCCGAATAAGGAAAATTCTACAGTCATGCTTGGGAATCTTCTAGCGTCCAAAGAATTTAAAGACAGTACCTCTAAAATATCGTTTGCAGTTGGAAAAGATATCGGAGGCAAGGTTGTCGTTACAGATATAGCAAAGATGCCACATGTGCTGATCGCAGGTGCTACAGGTTCCGGTAAGTCTGTCTGTATTAATACATTGATCATGAGCATCCTTTATAAAGCAACTCCGGATGAAGTCAAATTAATTATGATCGATCCTAAAGTTGTAGAATTAAGTGTTTACAAAGGCATTCCACATCTGATGATCGACGTGGTGACAGACCCGAAAAAGGCAGCTGGTGCTCTGAACTGGGCAGTAGCTGAGATGACAAGGCGTTATCAGGCATTTGCGTCATTGAATGTACGTGATATCAAAGGATATAATGCGAAAATTGAATCTATGCCGGATCATGCAGATGAAGCAAAAGGACATAAGATGTCGCAGATTGTCATTATTGTAGACGAGCTTGCAGATCTTATGATGGTTGCTCCTGGCGAAGTTGAAGAAGCAATTTGCCGGCTGGCACAGCTTGCAAGAGCAGCAGGAATTCACCTGGTCATTGCAACACAGCGTCCGTCTGTCAATGTTATCACAGGATTGATTAAAGCAAACATGCCGTCAAGAATCGCGTTTTCTGTAACTTCTGGAGTTGATTCCAGAACCATCATTGATATGAATGGCGCTGAAAAATTACTTGGAAAAGGAGATATGCTCTTTTATCCATCCGGTTATCAGAAACCGGTACGAGTCCAGGGAGCTTTTGTATCGGATAAAGAGGTGCAGAAAGTTGTTGATTATTTAATTGACAAAAATGGCAATGCCAATTACGATGAAGAAGTTGTCAATCATGTAAATACATCCAATATTGGCATGGTATCTTCAAACGGACCAGGTGCCGATGAAAGTAATGGGCGAGATGCCTATTTTATAGACGCAGGTCGTCTTATCATTGATAAGGACAAGGCTTCCATAGGGATGCTGCAGAGAGCGTTCAAGATTGGCTTTAACCGTGCAGCACGTATTATGGATCAATTGTGTGAAGCGGGGATTGTCGGTGGCGAAGAGGGAACAAAACCGCGCAAAATCCTTATGACACCAGAAGAATTTGAACAATACATACAAAATATAAATACTACTGAATAATCAGAGGAGGTCAGTATAAACAATGAAATGCAGGTATTGTAAGGCAGAAATACCAGAAGGGGAATTATATTGTAAAAAATGTGGGCGAGAGGTACAGATTGTACCAGATTACAATCCACTTGAAGAAATGTTAACGGCTCAGATCCAATTAGATGGCAATGAGCAGGAATCGGAGCTCGATCAATATATAAATCAAAAACGCAGAAATAATAACAGGACAGGACAATCTGCTGGCAGAAATACAGGAAGAAGTGCATCACGAACAACAGCGGCTATGACTGGAAGAAGAATGACCGGGAATACTACGGGGCAGATGCTAACTGAAAAGGAAAGAAGAAAACGGCAGAGCGCAAAAGCAGCAAGAAAGAAAGCTTTGCGCAGAAAAAGACGGATCGTCCTGCTTATTATGGCTGCAATCGTAGTATTGGCAGGTGCCGGATTCTATGTTGTATATCAGAATTCCTATAACGGGATTATGAAAAAAGCACAAAAAGCCGCGCAGTCAAAAGATTATATCACTGCAGAAGCTTATTATAAACAGGCAATTTCCAAAAATACTAAAAAAGCAGATGCTTACACAGGTCTTGCAGATGTCTATCTGTTACAGGATAAGGCCGATGAAGGTACAACATTATTTGAAGAAGCAGTTAGCAAGCAATCTGGTAATGTTGAACTTTATAAAGCTTGTATGGATTTTTATTTGAAATCAGATCAGAACATGGAAATTCCAGAACTTTTGGATTCTGTCAATGACTCCATGTTGGAGAAATTAAGCGATTATGTTGTAGATGAACCAAAGTTCAGTCTGGAGGATTCTACGACTTATGATGATGTCCAAAAATTACTTCTGACTGCAGATAAAGATACAATCTACTATACAACGGATGGTACAGATCCTAATCTGACAAGTACGAAGTACACTAGTGAAGGCATACAGATCAGCGAGGGTGAGACAACCATAAAAGCAATTGCTGTCAACAAAAAAGGGGTGCCGAGTGCAATCGGTAAGAAGACTTACACGGTAGAATTCCCTGTAGAAGATGCACCGGCGGTCTCCCCGTCAACAGGACAGTACGATGAAGCAGTTCCGATTGAAGTAAAAGTACCGGAGGGATATACTGCATATTACACGACAGACGGTACAGACCCGACAACAGCATCTACAAAATATACCGGGCCAATCGACATGCCAAAGGGAGAAACTCTTTTTAAAGTCGTACTTGTCAATGGAAAGGGGCGTATGAGTGGTATTACCACTAGAAATTATATGTATGATAACCAATAATTGTTATCTTATTATGTAAAAAAAGAAAAAATTACCAGAAAAATATTGCGTTAAATTATTATCAATGTTATAATTCAACTGTGATAATTTTTTAACGCAATTATTTTATGGAGGAGAAAAATCATGGCAAGATTTACATTACCAAGAGACATTTATCATGGAGAAGGAGCTTTAGAAGAGCTGAAGAACTTAAAAGGTAAAAAGGCAATCGTTGTTGTTGGTGGCGGCGCAATGAAACGCCAGGGATTCCTTGCAAAAGTTGAAGACTACTTGAAAGAAGCTGGTATGGAAGTTGCTCTTTTCGAAGGTGTAGAACCAGACCCGTCTGTTGAAACTGTAATGAAAGGTGCAAAGGCTATGCAGGAATTCGAGCCTGACTGGATCGTAGCTATGGGTGGTGGATCACCGATTGATGCAGCAAAAGCTATGTGGGCTTTCTATGAGTATCCGGAAATAACATTTGAAGATCTGATCACACCATTCAGTTTCCCGGAATTAAGACAGAAAGCAAAATTTGCAGCAATCCCTTCAACCTCCGGAACTGCAACTGAAGTAACAGCATTTTCTGTTATCACAGATTATGCAAAAGGAATCAAGTACCCTCTGGCAGATTTTAACATCACACCAGATGTTGCAATTGTTGACCCGGCTCTTGTAGCTGAACTTCCTGTAAAGCAGGTTGCTTACACCGGTATGGACGCCTTGACACATGCAATTGAGGCATATGTATCTACATTGAACTGTCCATATACAGATCCGCTTGCACTCAAAGCAATCGAGATGGTATTTGATTATCTTCCGGCATCCTACGGATGCAATATGGAGGCAAGAGCAAAAATGCACGATGCACAGTGTCTGGCTGGAATGGCATTCTCTAATGCATTACTTGGAATCGTACATTCTATGGCTCATAAAACAGGAGCTGCATTCTCTACAGGACATATTACACATGGTCTTGCAAATGCAATGTATCTTCCATATGTAATCAAATATAATGCAAAAGATCCTGTAGCAGCTAAGAGATATGCTGAAATTGCAAGATTTGTAGGACTTGGTGGAGCATCTGAAAAAGCACTCATCAACAGTCTTTGTGAGAAAATCAATGAATTTAATGTTATCTTAAATATTCCGGCTACATTAAAGGATTTCGGAATCAAAGAAGATGAATTTAAAGAAAAAATTGCTACAATCTCTGAAAATGCTGTTGGAGATGCCTGTACAGGTTCTAATCCAAGAACAATTGATCCAGCTACAATGGAAAGACTGTTTACATGCATTTATTATGGAACAGAAGTCGATTTTTAATTAACAACAATGTTAAAAAAATAATTTTAATAAAATAATGATGAAACGGCAGGTATTGTAATAATATTTGCCGTTTTTGGTGGGGTTTTCAGAATTTATTTAGAAATTAAATTCACAGCAAGTTACTTGATATTTTCATAACAATGTTGTATCATTATATAGATGATTATTATTATTCCCGGTATTTCAATGGGGGTTAGAATTAGGAGGAAGCAAGATGTATAAGATATTAAAAGCTGAAAAATTAGCTGACAAGATTTATCTTATGGATGTTGAGGCACCACGTGTTGCAAGACACTGTCAGCCTGGACAGTTCGTTATCGTTAAGATGGACGATAAGGGAGAACGTATCCCACTTACAATCTGTGACTATGACAGAGAAGCAGGTACTATTACAATCGTATTCCAGGAAGTCGGAGCATCTACTGTAAAGATGGCTGACTTAAAGGCCGGGGATTCATTCCGTGATTTCACTGGACCTCTTGGTTGTGCTTCAGAGCTCGTTGAAGAAGACATAGAAGACTTGAAAAAGGAAAAAATCTTATTCGTAGCAGGTGGAGTTGGAGCTGCTCCTGTATATCCACAGGTAAAATGGTTACATGAACACGGCGTAGCAGCAGATGTTATTGTCGGAGCAAAGACAAAAGATATGCTGATCCTTGAAGATGCTATGGAAGCTGTATCTGGTAACTATTACCCATGTACAGATGATGGTTCCTACGGACATGCCGGAATGGTTACAACAATGGTCGAAGAACTTGTAAATAATGGAAACAAATATGATGTATGTATTGCAATCGGTCCAATGATCATGATGAAATTTGTCTGTCTCCTTACAAAGAAACTGGAGATCCCGACAGTTGTCAGCATGAACCCGATCATGGTTGATGGTACAGGAATGTGCGGTGCCTGCCGTCTGATCGTTGGAGACGAAGTGAAATTCGCATGTGTAGACGGACCAGAGTTTGACGGACATCTCGTTGATTTTGATAACGCTATGAAGAGACAGCAGCTTTACAAGACAGAAGAAGGTCGTGCAATGCTGAAATTACAGGAAGGTGACACTCATCATGGTGGATGCGGAAACTGCGGAGGTGACAAATAATGGCAAATGTATTAGAGAGAGTTCCTGTAAGAGAACAGGATCCAAAAGTAAGAGCAACAAACTTCGAAGAAGTATGTTATGGATATAACAAAGAAGAAGCAATGGAAGAGGCACAGCGCTGTATCAACTGTAAGAATGCAAGATGTATCCAGGGCTGTCCTGTATCTATCAATATTCCAGGATTTATTAGTCATGTAAAAGAAGGTAATATTGAGGAAGCTTATAAAGTAATCGGAGAGTCCTCAGCACTTCCTGCTATCTGTGGCCGTGTATGTCCACAGGAGTCCCAGTGCGAGAGCAAATGTATCCGTGGAATCAAAGGTGACCCGATTTCAATCGGTAAACTTGAAAGATTCGTTGCTGATTACGCTCTTGAGCATGACATTAAACCTGCAAAACCTGAGAAGACAAATGGACATAAAGTTGCAGTTATCGGTTCTGGTCCGTCCGGACTTACATGCGCCGGAGACCTTGCAAAGCTTGGTTATGAAGTAACAGTATTTGAGGCACTTCATGAGCTTGGAGGAGTACTTGTATATGGTATTCCAGAGTTCCGTCTTCCAAAAGAGAAAGTCGTAAAGAAAGAAATCGAAAAAGTAAAAGAATTAGGTGTACATTTTGAGCCAAACGTAGTAATCGGTAAATCAACAACAATCGATCAGTTGATGGAAGAGGAAAACTTTGAAGCTGTATTCATCGGTTCCGGAGCAGGTCTTCCGATGTTCATGGGAATTCCGGGAGAGGCATCAAACGGAGTATTCTCTGCAAACGAGTATCTGACAAGAAGCAACCTGATGAAAGCTTTCGATGATTCATATGATACACCGATTGCAGCAGGTAAGAAAGTTGCAGTTGTTGGTGGCGGTAACGTAGCAATGGATGCTGCCAGAACAGCACTTCGTCTTGGAGCAGAAGTACATGTAATCTACCGTCGTGGCGAGGAAGAACTTCCAGCCAGAGTTGAAGAAGTACATCATGCAAAAGAAGAGGGAGTTATCTTTGATCTTCTTACAAATCCAAAAGAAATTCTTGCAGATGAGAATGACTGGGTAAAAGGAATGAAGGTTGTTAAGATGCAGCTTGGAGAGCCTGATGCATCAGGAAGACGACGTCCGGAAGAAATTTCAGGATCAGAGTACGAGATTGAACTTGATACAGTTATCATGTCTCTTGGAACATCTCCAAACCCATTGATCGCTTCTACAACAAAAGGTCTTGAGACAAACAAGAGAAAATGTATCGTTGCAGAAGAAGAAAATGGACAGACATCAAAAGCATGCGTATTCGCTGGCGGAGATGCTGTAACAGGAGCAGCAACAGTAATCCTTGCTATGGGTGCCGGAAAAGCCGGAGCAAAGGGAATTCATGAATTATTAAGCAACAAATAGTTTATATTGGGGACGTAGTAAAACTTTAAAATACTACGTCCCCATCATTGATTAAGGGTGTCCCTTTTTTCATAAAAGGGGTGCCCTTAATTTATGAAGTTGACTTTTTTATTGACACTTCTAAGTCTTTTGTATAAAATAATATTAGAATTAGTTCAGACTAACCTCCGTAGATTAATTTAATACTGTTATTCTAGGATATCTAGATTTTGAATATAATACTAATAGATAATAAAAAGGAGTGTTTGATACATGACAATTTTCTGGGGACTAATGATACCGTTCATCGGAACAACGCTTGGTGCATTATGCGTATTATTTATAAAAAATGAATTAAAACCTGTGATTCAAAAGTCTTTACTTGGTTTTGCAGCGGGAGTTATGGTTGCGGCCTCTGTATGGTCACTTTTAATTCCAGCTATGGAAATGTCTGATCATCTGGGACAACTGGCATTTTTACCGGCTGCTGTTGGCTTTCTTGTCGGCATTGTATTTCTTCTTGCATTGGACCGCCTCATTCCACATCTGCATCTTGGGAGTGAAGAATCAGAAGGTCCTAAAGCTTCATTAAAGAAATCGACGATGCTGATTTTGGCAGTTACAATTCACAATATTCCAGAAGGAATATCTGGTGGCGCAGTATTTGCAGGACTTCTTATGAATAATTCAAAAGTGACACTTGCTGGAGCATTTGCACTGTCTATCGGCATAGCAATTCAAAATGTACCAGAGGGCTTTATTGTTTCACTGCCTGTCAGAAGTGAAAAAGGGAGGATAAAAGCTTTTTTATATGGTATGTTTTCTGGGATTGTAGAACCAATTGGCGGTGGAATAACCATTCTGCTTGCATCTAAAATTACACCTGTATTGCCATATCTACTTGCATTTGCAGCAGGTGCTATGATTTATGTTGTAGTGGAAGAGTTAATTCCGGAATCATCTGAAGGAACCCATAGCAATGTCGGCACAATGGGTTTTTCGCTTGGGTTTATATTAATGATGATATTAGATGTAGCGTTGGGCTAGAAAGCATAAAGATGAATAAAAGGAGAACATGTTCGATAAAGTAACATGTTCTCCTTTATTCTTTTAATTTATAAACTTACACTAGTTATGACGATTGATAACAGAATGTAAAAAATCTCATTTACTTGTGATAGGGTTCATGATTTATAATTCGATAACTGCGATATATCTGTTCCAATAAGATCACACGCATTAATTGGTGAGGAAACGTCATTTTTGAAAAGCTGAGTGCATAGTCTGAGCGTTTTAAAACTTCTTTGCCAAGACCAATAGAGCCGCCTATAATAAAAATAATATGACTGATGCCTTGAACGCCAAGCGTGTCGACTTTTTCGGAAAGTTCTTCAGAGGTCAGCATTTTGCCACGAATTTCCAATGTAATTACATATGAATCTTCTTTGACATATTTCAGGATTCGTTCGCCTTCTTTATCCCGGATTGCATTTTCAACAGTCTCGCTTGCGTGATCCGGCGTTTTTTCGTCAGCAACTTCGACAATCTCAAGCTTACAATAACGTCCGAGCCTCTTACTGTATTCTGCAATAGCATCTTTTAAATACTTTTCTTTTATTTTTCCAACGGTAATTAAAGTAATTTTCATAAATGTCTCCAGTCAAAAAATATCTTCCGTAAAAAATAGCTGGATATTATTCGTCCCAGCCCTCGTAAAACCGGATATTTACAGAAATATTACGAATAAATTCCCCTTCTTTTAAGTCAATATCTTCCTCGTCAGATACATACGGGATGAATGGATCTTCTTCTGTAAGTTCCAGACTCAGCCAGTTTCTGGCGGCCTCATTGGCATCATCTATGGCATCATCTATCGTGTCACCTTCTCCGTAACAACATTCTAAATCAGGGAAATAGCCCTTGTATTTTCCATCTTTTTCTTCATGAAATACTGCTGGATATATAAATTTCATTTTTGTGTCCTTTCTAAACTCTTCTATATCATAGGCAGATCAGACTGCTTATGATGCTTCAGATTCAATGTATTCTCTTATAAGTCTTTTACATTATATCACGACTTAACAAGAATACAATAGAAAACACTTTTTAATTATTCTTTCATTTTTCTGTGATTCACTAAGTTATTCTGCACAAGATATGCTATGATATACTTATAATATTAAAATTGAATTCAGGAGGTTCTAGAACAATGACAAGAGCAGGCGAACGTAAGATTGCAAAAAAAGAACAGGTAAATGGCGGAGCAGGTCATGTGCTTATGGAGGCTCTTTTAAATGAAGAAGAACGAGGAGAGCATTGCCGTATATTTTCTCAGGTAACCATTGAGCCAGGCTGTGAACTTGGTTATCATGAGCATCATGGAGAAACTGAGACTTATTATGTACTTTCCGGCAGTGCGACTTATATGGACAACGATAAAGAATACGAGATCAAAACCGGCGATGTTACATTTTGCAAAGATGGAGACGGACATGGAATTAAGAATCACGGAACAGAACCAATTGTATTTGTAGCACTTGTATTAAAAAAATAAAAATCTTTTTATTTTATAAAGAGGTAATTACAGGAGGAAGCTTATGAAATTTTTATTTGCTTCAGATTCATTTAAAGGGAGTTTATCTTCGCAAAAGACAGCAGAACTTCTGGCAAAAGCAGCCCGGGAGATATTTCCGGACTGTCAATGTGACAGCATTGTCGTTGCAGACGGTGGCGAAGGTACAACAGCGGCAGTACTTGCGGCTACAAATGGAAAAAAATTACCTGTGCAAGTTCATGGACCTCTCTGGGAGGATATTACAAGTAATTATGGCATGCTGGATGAAAATCGTGCAGTAATGGAAATGGCTGCAGCTTCCGGACTTCCTCTCGTTCCAGAAGAGAAAAGAGATCCACGCTATACTACATCTTATGGAACTGGAGAAATGATTGCAGATGCTCTTAGAAGAGGATTCCGGGATATATCCATAGCCATCGGCGGCTCTGCTACAAACGATGGTGGAATCGGCTGTATACGCGCCCTAGGTGGAAAATTTTTAGATGAGAATAATCAGGAATTAAAGGGTTGCGGCGAGGATTTGATGAAAATTAGAAAAATAGATCTTTCTGGACTGAATCCATTGATAAAAGAATGTAAATTCACGGTAATGTGTGATGTCACAAATCCGCTTTGTGGAAAAGACGGAGCTACTTATACATTTGGCAGACAGAAAGGTGCAACCCCCGAGATTCAAAATGATCTGGAAGCTGGTATGTGTAATTACCGGGACATTATTAAAGAGCAATTTGATCTGGATATGGATAATATACCGGGGTCCGGAGCAGCTGGTGGTCTCGGGACCGCTCTTATGGTATTTTTAAACGGAACATTGAAATCTGGAATTGAGACGGTACTTGATCTTGTGGATTTCGATGAACATCTGAAAGATGTCGATATTGTCGTAACCGGAGAAGGTGCTACAGACTGGCAGTCTGTATTTGGCAAAGTCATGCAGGGAGTTGGTGTACACTGCAAAAAGCGCCATATACCAGCTGTAGCGATTGTCGGAAGTATGGGAAGCGGTGCAGAAGATATCTTCGATTATGGAATTGAATCTATTATCACAACGGTAAATAATATTATGCCTCTGTCTGATGCTTTAAATCATGCTGAAGAATTATATCTTGGTGCAGCAAGACGAATGTTCCGACTCTTAAAAGCAGGAATGCAGATGCGTTAACAAATAAATTGTTATATTTTATGATATTCTTGAATGAACTTGATCATCTTACGAACGGCAGTACTCTTTGCAGTGCTGCCATTCGTGACTAAATAAATTCTCCGAAGGGGCAGTTTTTCTTCCAACGGAATCTGATATACATCACCTTTGGTCAAAGCTAGTTCAGCCATTTTCTTAGGATAAAAACCGATTCCAAGGTTATGAGTGATCAAAGGAAGCATCTGATCGGTTGTCGCGGTCTCCATATCCGGTGCAAAGGAAAGTCCATGTTCCAGAAAAAAACTGTTATATAATTCTCTTGTACTGCTATTTTCATCAAGACTAATAAATGGAAGAGAAGCAATATCTTCAAGCTTCTGGGTATGTTCTGCAAGCTTTTTGTATTTTCTCCCTCCGATTAGTATTTCGCGGTAAGAGGCAAGAGGTATTTTCTCCAGTGGACTTTTGATGTCAAGTGGTGTTGTCACCGCAGCAAAATCCACAATATCACTTCTTAATGCCTGAATTGCCTGTGGCGTCGAATGATTCGAAATACGAAGTCTGACATGCGGATATTGTTCATGAAATTTTTCAAGTCTTGAAAGTAGTACCAGTCTCAGCGCGTTTTCGCTGGCACCGATGGATACTAATCCATTCTCCAGTTCACCATTCTGACGGATTTCTTCTTCGCCAATCTGTAACTGTTCATATGCAATTGCTACATGCTCATATAATTTCTTTCCCTCTGGTGTTAGCGAAATACCACGGTTAGACCGTAGGAAAAGAGTGCATTTTAATTCTTGCTCCAGGATATTCATGCAGCGTGTAATATTGGGCTGATTGTTGCCAAGCATTTTTGCTGCTTTTGTAAAGCTCTTATAACGTGCTACAAAATAAAATATGCGGTAATAATCGTAAGTAATCATATCTAGTCCTCTCATTCCAAATTGATATATCCATGATACTAAATATATCTTTTACATTTTGACGTAAGACAACTATAATATATAGCAGATAAAAAATCAATAAGAAAAGAGATGAATAAAAATGGCAACCATATTTCCAAGAGAAGAAAAAGCAGAATACTTATTTGACAAAATTCTGGAAAATCCGCAGGCATGCGAACGGTTGATGGAAACATTTTATGAATCAGTAGAATCTGACGGCGAATATTCAGGAGAAGTATTGCCGCCGGAGAAATTTGCAAAAGCATTATTTGACGCTTATAAGAATAAAGATCTGACCGCTTTCCTTCTGGCAATCTGTCAGCACAGCATGTTCGATCTTCTTAGAAATGCATACCTTGTTCCGTTTCGTTTTAATGCTGACGGACATACCAATCCTTATATTTTAACGGATGGATCCGGCAATCTGTTAAATGATTGCAAGAAAACTGTACCTGACAAAATGTATCATAAATTCCAAAAAGTCTACGCACAAAATGATGATGTGAAAATGTATCTGGCAAAAGGATATCGAAAAAGGCATTGTTATGATGAAGTGACTATGGAAGTAAAAGATTATCGAATGGGAGAGCAGTTAGGTGTCTTGCTTGTATATGAACTGCCGGATACTATCAAAATGAAAGAGACTGAAGCTCAGTCTTATGTCGCCGTTATGGATCTGGTTATGCAATTGCAGGAAGAATTGCCAAAATCCATTGTTTATTATGGACAAGAATGTCTTGAAGAAAAAGGCGAGCATTTTGATGAACTTGGAGTTTTTCTTCCATTTACACATTTTTCAGAACGACTGGAAAAACATATTGAGACAGCGAAGAAGATTGTTTATCAATATAAAGAATAATTTGTCATATAATCTATAAGAAAGAGGAACTATTCACTTGAAAATGAACGGTTCCTCTTTTAGTTCAGTTGAGAAGACTCCCAATTATATAAGTGACAAGTGAACTTATATAATTGAGAGTCGAATCTTTGAATTTACGTGCAATAACGAAATGTTTTATCTGTCAAAATCCTTGCAAAAATCAATCCAAGCGGCAATGCAAGTATGATCATAAATGCGGCAGCGAACCACTCTGCTGATGTATGCAGGGACATGATTCCCAGATTATAAATAGCACGGTACAAATAAAGGCCAGGTACCATAATTACTATAGAAGGTACCGTTACGGATATTCTTGGAAATCCCGCAACATTTTTAATCATAGAAGCAAGAATTCCTGCGACAAGCGCGCCGATAAATGCAGCAGCAGCTGGGGGCATATTTGCAAGGTCCACCATTTCCAGACGAAGAGTATTGGCAACGGCTCCGATACATCCGGCTGTAGCTGCCAGTTTTCTTGGACTGTTAAACATAACAGAGAATCCGAAAACTCCACAAAAGCTTGCTGCCAGTCGGAAGAGAATTTGTACCGGGACTTGCAAATTTAATGTTAGAAAATCCACCGGCTGCAATTTTAAGATAAGTGCCATAATCCAGGCAGTCATTGTTGCAACAGTGATAATAATGATTGCATAAGTTAATCGTTCCAGACCTGATCTCATATCCAATTTTGCAAGGTCAATACCGCTGGTAATGAATGGAAATCCTGGAATGATAAATAACATAGAACAAATATATCCTGCTTCATGTTGTTCTGACACCCCAAGTATCAGTTTCATCACTTCAAATAATCCTGCATAGACCAGACAGGCTGATGTTACAGAAGCGAAGATACATAAAAATAGTGTAAAATGATGCTTCCCCAGTTTGCATCGGACAAAATTTCCGATACCAGCACCTGCAAATGCACAAAACATTTCTATCGGTCCGCCTCCAAGTAAAAAGGTAAATGCGCCACAGGCAAGTGCGGCTGCAAGACCAAGTGCGGTCGGAGAGTAGAGACCATGTATTTTTTCAATCTGATCCAGATGAGAATGTAATTCCTCACCAGTCATGTATACACCTTCGGATGAAAATTTATTAATAAACTGTTCCAGACGATTCAGTTTTGATGTATTTACTCCTGTGTTTGTAAGACATAAGGACTGCGAGTAACATTCCTCTCCATCGAAACAGGTGTATTCAATGGACATTAATCCGATGTCTGCAGTACAAGTCAACCCTAACTGTTCTGCGAGTGTATTCATAGATTGTCTGACACGCCAGGCTCCGGTTCCACATGACAGAAGCATAAGACCTGTCCGTCCGATCACAGAAGATTTTTCAATAATTCCAGCATTTGTAATCGGGATATCGTCAATTGCTTCTGCATAATCATGCCATAAAATTTCCATGTGATTTTTGTGGATCACTTGCATATAAATCACTTCTTTCTTCACTGAACTGACCATATCGTCAGCTTAGTATAAATATTTTTGCAGCCATATAAATTATGTATGTTTGATATTTTAATTATACATATATAGCATATTATGTTCAGCTTTAGTATAGTCTTTATTTCTTGTTTGTCAATAATTACTTACTGTCTTGTCACATGTAAAAACATGTGTTATAATTGTCTGCAATGAAATTTCAGATCATATGGGAGGAAAAACATATGACAATTGTAGAAGAAATACAAAAACTAAAACAAGAAAAAAATGCAGTGATCCTGGCTCATTATTATGTCAGACCTGAAGTTCAGGATATTGCAGATTACATAGGAGATTCTTTCTATCTAAGCCGTGTTGCAACAGAGCTTTCTGAGAGTACGATTGTATTTTGCGGCGTTTCTTTTATGGGCGAGAGCGCAAAGATCTTAAATCCGGACAAAACTGTTCTGATGCCGGATCCGACTGCTGACTGCCCGATGGCACATATGGCAGATGTAGAATCCATTAAAAAAGTACGTAAAGAGTATGAAGATGTAGCAGTGGTCTGCTATATTAATTCTACAGCAGCTTTAAAAGAATATTCCGATGTATGTGTAACGTCAGCAAATGCTGTCAAGATAGTAAAAGCGTTACCGAATAAGAATATCTACTTTATTCCGGACCGGAATCTGGCTCATTTTGTAGCAGATCAAGTTCCGGAGAAACATTTTATCTATAATGAAGGTTTCTGTCCGACACATGAGCGTATGGAAGCTGATGAAGTCCGCGAAGCAAAAGAAGAACACCCAGATGCACTGGTGTTATCTCACCCGGAATGTAATACAGAAGTATTAAAATTATCCGATTATATAGGAAGTACTTCAGGAATTATTAAATATGCAACGGAAAGTCCATGTAATGAATTTATCATCTGTACAGAAGAGGGTGTACACTATAAACTCGTTCAGAATAATCCGGATAAACATTTTTACTATCCGAAGACTGTTCCGGTATGTCCGAACATGAAAAAGAATACTTTGGAAAAAGTGCTTCATGTATTGAAGACCGGCAAGAACGAAGTTCATGTCAGTGACAGCCTTCGTGAAAATTCAAAAAAACCTCTGGAACGTATGTTAGAGCTTGGAAAGTAGGCATTTGAATATGAATCAAACAGATAATATGAAAAATGTAAGTAATAGTAAGGAAAATAATTTGCAGGCCGATGTGGTCATTGTCGGCACAGGCGTAGGCGGCTGCTTTTCAGCCTTGAATCTGTCCGAAGATTTATCCATTATTATGATTACAAAATCAGATCTTGAAAGCAGCGATTCATTTCTCGCACAAGGAGGAATCTGTGTGTTACATGATGACGATGATTATGACAGTTATTTCGAAGACACAATGCGGGCTGGTCATTATGAAAACAGGAAAGAGTCTGTAGATATTATGATCCGCGGTTCACAGGATGTAATTCATGATCTGATCGGGTATGGTGTGGATTTTGCAAAGGAAGATGGTAAACTTCTGTACACAAGAGAAGGCGCCCATTCCAGACCTCGAATTCTGTTTCATGAAGATATTACTGGTAAAGAAATCACAAGTAAGCTTCTTGCACAGATAAAGACACGTAAAAATATCCAGATTATGGAATATACGACGATGACTGACATCCTTATTTCCCAAGGGGCATGTGCCGGGATTGAGGCTGAAACATCTGATTATAAAAAGATTTATATCCACGCTGATCAGACTATTTTTGCAAGCGGTGGAATTGGAGGTCGTTATCAGCATTCTACAAACTTTCCGCATCTGACCGGAGATGCACTTGATATTTCCAAAAAACATGGGATCCGGCTGGAACATTTAGATTATGTACAGATTCATCCAACAACACTTTATTCTAAAAAACCGGGGCGCAGATTTTTGATTTCCGAATCTGTGCGTGGGGAAGGTGCTCTGCTGTATGATAAAAATGGAAATCGATTTGTAGATGAACTGCTCCCAAGAGATGTTGTCACAAAAGCCATTCAGGAACAGATGAAGAAGGATGGGACAGATCATGTGTGGCTGTCATTAGAAAAGATTCCAAAGGAAATAATCCTAAGTCATTTTCCGAATATCTACCAGCATTGCCTGGAAGAAGGTTATGATGCGACAAAAGAGTGGATTCCAGTCGTTCCGGCTCAGCATTACTTTATGGGGGGAATCTGGGTTGACTCCGATAGTCATACCTCTATGCCAAATTTATATGCAGTAGGAGAGACAAGTTGCAACGGTGTTCATGGAAAGAACCGACTTGCAAGCAATTCTCTTTTGGAGAGTCTTGTATTTGCTAAAAGAGCTGCCAGGAAAATCATGTCTGGAAAACAGATGAATAAGGCAACCGCATAAAACAGTAATAAAATGCTATAAAAAAGGAGATTTTCAAAGAGTCATGAATACAATTACGATGAAACTACAGGCTGACCATCTCATCGAAGAAGCCTTAAGAGAAGATATATCAAGCGAAGATGTAACCACAAATTCAGTCATGAAAGAAGCTGTTCAAGGAGAAGTTAACCTGATCTGCAAACAAGATGGAATCATAGCCGGTCTGGATGTGTTCCAGCGTGTTTTTGAACTTTTAGACGAAAAAACAAAGGTACAATTTTATAAAAAAGACGGTGATGAAGTAAAAGTGGGAGAGCTTCTTGCTGTAGTGACCGGAGATATTCGAGTTCTGTTGTCTGGAGAAAGGGTAGCTTTAAATTATCTTCAACGTATGAGCGGAATTGCCACATACACGAATACTGTTGCAAAATTGCTTGTCGGAACTAAAACGAAACTTTTGGATACAAGAAAAACAACTCCGAATATGCGTATTTTCGAAAAATATGCAGTTCGCGTCGGAGGCGGATATAATCACCGCTATAATCTATCTGATGGCGTCCTTTTGAAGGATAATCATATTGGTGCAGCCGGAAGCGTAACAAAGGCTGTGCAGATGGCAAAAGACTATGCACCTTTCGTTCGTAAGATAGAAGTTGAAGTCGAGAATCTGGATATGGTAAAGGAAGCTGTAGAAGCAGGCGCAGATATCATTATGCTAGATAATATGTCTTATGACGAGATGAAGGAAGCACTTCAAATTATAGACGGACGTGCAGAAACGGAATGTTCCGGTAATGTAACAAAGGAAAATATCGAAAAACTGACCGGATTAGGTGTAGATTATATTTCCAGTGGAGCACTGACCCATTCTGCACCGATTCTTGATGTTTCCTTAAAAGGACTTCATGTAATATAAGTCTATGCATAGTGTTGCTGTTGACTAACATTTATTCCTCGGTCTACAATAAGAAAAAAGCAAAGAAGGTGCGAGTATGCAGGCTTTGTCAACAGCAGCACCCGGTAAAGTATATACCATCAAATGGATGTTTGGTCTCCCGGAGGTTTTGAATATCATTCGTAACTGTCAGATTGAGGAGGGCAGTGAAATCCGGGTCTTTGAAAAGTTCAATGGTGGTCTGATTATCGGGAACAAACACAAAAGAATCGCAATTAGCGATGATGCAGCGGCAAGAATACGAGTTTAAAGTTATGATACTATTAAAAAGGTATTTGTCGTAAGAAAAAAAGAAGTATGAGAATCCATTTAAGGTGTTTCATGCTTCTTTTTCTTATACCTGAACAGCATTTTTATCATTTACATATGCAGATATCAGGGAAAAATCTAAATTATGATATCATATATTTTGAGGATAGCCGTATTACTTTTATTTTAATTTGTCAATAGTTTAACAAATATTTCTTGTATAAAATTACATACAAAACACATGAATTGTACTCTCTAAAATGCAATTTCTCAGTGAAATTGCACAAAATCAAGTACAAGCGCTTTTTGATTAATTGTACTCATTTAAATACTTGCAATCGAAAAAACCCGATGCTATACTGTGCCCGTAAAAAGAAATACATATTTAGGAAAAGGAGACGTAAAGATATGGCACAGTACGAACAGTGGGCAGGATTTAAAGGAAGAAACTGGACGCATTCTGTAGATGTTAGAAGTTTTATCCAGGATAACTACACTCCATATGAAGGAGATGACTCTTTCCTGGAAGGACCAACTGAAGCAACCAACAAATTGTGGGGAAGACTTCAGGAGCTTCAGAAAGAAGAGCGTGCAAAAGGTGGCGTTCTTGATATGGAAACAGATGTAGTATCCGGACTGACAGCATATGGCCCAGGGTATATCGATGAGAGTATGAAAGACCTTGAGCAGGTTGTAGGTCTTCAGACAGACAAGCCTCTTAAGAGAGCATTCATGCCTTACGGTGGAATTAAGATGGCAGAGCAGGCTTGTACAACTTATGGATATGAGCCAAACCCAAAACTTCATGAAATCTTTACTAAATATCATAAAACACACAACCAGGGAGTTTTCGATATCTACACACCAGAGATGAAAAAAGCTCGTCATAACAAAATCATTACAGGACTTCCGGATACTTACGGACGTGGACGTATCGTTGGTGATTATCGTCGTGTAGCTCTGTACGGAATTGATTTTCTTCTTGAGAAAAAACAGTATGATTTTGAGCGTTACGCAAGACACGGCATGAAAGGTACAGACTTCCGTCTTCGTGAAGAGCTTGCTGATCAGATGAGAGCACTTCGTGATATGAAAGAAATGGCTACTGCTTACGGTTATGACATTTCACAGCCTGCAAAAGATGCAAAAGAGGCTGTACAGTGGTTATACTTTGGTTATCTTGCAGCAATCAAGACTCAGAACGGTGCTGCTATGAGTGTTGGACGTGTGTCTACTTTCCTTGATATATATATTGATCGTGATATTAAAAACGGTAAGCTTACAGAGAAAGAAGCTCAGGAATTAATTGATCACCTTGTAATGAAGTTTCGTATGGTTAAATTCGCAAGAATTCCTTCTTACAATGAACTGTTCTCAGGAGATCCTACATGGGCAACTCTGGAAGTAGCCGGACTTGGACAAGATGGACGTTCTATGGTAACAAAGAACGATTATCGTTTCCTTCACACATTAAAGAACATGGGTCCTTCTCCAGAGCCGAACTTAACAGTTCTTTATTCTTCAAGACTGCCAGAGAACTTCAAGAAATTTGCTGCTCGCATTTCTGTTGAGACAAGTTCTATCCAGTATGAAAATGACGATGTAATGCGTCCGGTATGGGGTGATGACTACAGCATCTGCTGTTGTGTATCTGCCACAGAAACTGGTAAAGAGATGCAGTTCTTCGGAGCTCGTGCAAACCTTGCAAAATGCTTAATGTACGCAATCAACGGTGGTGTTGATGAGAAGACAAAAGCACAGGTTGGACCAAACTATCAGCCAATCACATCTGAGTACCTTGACATTGATGAAGTACTTGCTAAATATGACGAGATGATGGAGTGGTTGTCCAAGTTGTATGTTGATACACTGAACATGATCCACTACATGCATGATAAATATTACTATGAAGCAGCGCAGATGTCCCTCATCGACACAGATGTAAAACGTTCATTCGCTACAGGTATCGCAGGATTCTCACATGTAGTAGATTCCTTAAGCGCTATCAAATACGCAAAAGTTAAACCAATCCGTGACGAGGACGGAATTGCCGTTGACTTTGAAATTGAGGGAGACTTCCCAAGATATGGTAATGATGATGACCGTGCAGATGACATTGCAATCTGGCTTCTGAAGAAATTTATGCACAAATTAAGCAAATGCCATACTTACAGAGAGTCTACACCGACAACATCTATCCTTACAATTACATCAAACGTTGTATATGGTAAGGCTACAGGATCTCTTCCAGATGGAAGAAAAGCAGGAGAGCCATTATCTCCAGGAGCTAACCCATCATACGGTGCAGAAAAAGCAGGACTTCTTGCTTCCTTGAACTCTGTTGCTAAGCTTCCATATGAACTTGCATTAGATGGAATTTCTAATACACAGACAATCAGCCCAGGAGCACTTGGACACAATGATGAAGAGAGAAGTGTAAATCTTGCACACGTATTAGATGGATACTTTGATCAGGGAGCTCATCATCTGAATGTCAATGTATTTGGCACAGAGAAACTGATCGATGCTATGGAGCATCCAGAGAAACCAGAGTACGCAAACTTTACAATCCGTGTATCTGGATACGCTGTAAAATTCATCGACCTGACTCGCGAGCAGCAGTTAGATGTAATTTCCAGAACATGCCATAAAGAAATGTAATTTTCACACATATAAGACCTCGTGTTTGACAATGCTCTTCGCGGGGTCTTATAATTAATTATGTAAATTCTCAAAATAATAAACCATTATTGAAAATACATTTTTAAAAATATATAGATAGGAGATTGTTATTATGGAAGGATACATTCATTCCACAGAAAGTTTTGGTTCTGTAGATGGACCAGGAGTTCGCTTTGTCATTTTTACTGCAGGATGTCCCATGCGTTGTCAGTTCTGTCATAACCCGGATACATGGAATATGAAAACGGGTACACTGACTTCTACGGATGACCTGATCAAAAAAGCCCTCAGATATCGTTCTTACTGGGGGGATGAAGGTGGCATTACTGTCAGTGGTGGTGAACCGCTTCTTCAAATTGATTTTCTGACTGAACTTTTTAAAAAAGCAAAGGAAAATGGAATTCATACAACACTAGATACAAGTGGTAATCCTTTCACAAGAGAAGAACCTTTCTTTAGCAAATTTAATGAATTAATGCAATATACAGATCTCATTTTGCTTGACATCAAACACATTGATGAAAAGGAGCATATACGTCTGACAGGGCATACGAATAAAAACATCTTAGATCTGGCAACTTATCTGTCTGACATGAAGAAGCCTGTCTGGATCAGACATGTTCTTGTTCCTAAGCGCAACGACAAAGATGAATATCTGGACAGACTGCATGAATTCATTCTGACTCTTCATAATGTAGAACGCGTAGAAATTCTACCATATCATACACTTGGTGCATACAAATGGAAAGAACTTGGTATGGAGTATCCATTAGAAGGAATTGATCCTCCGACTGCCGAGCGTGTAGAGAATGCCAGAAAACGTCTTGGAGCATTTTAAATAATACCAATTTATAATTTGATAAAAGAAACATATAGCTTATGATATTTTAAAGCTGTGTGTTTCTTTTTTACTTCAGTAATGAAAGACATACCTTCATTCATACATTATACAAACGATATTTTCATAAACTGAAAAATGGAGTTTTATGAGTATAGATTTGGAAAATAGCAAAAGAAAAGCTGCCAAAGCATCCAAATTTCCAGAAGATGTTGTTCTTGGAATGCCTAATGTTGAAATTCTGGGACATTCTGAAATGCGAATTGAAAATTATCGGGGACTGATTGAATATACAGATCAACTCGTTAGAGTTCAGACAAAAATCGGTCAGATACGAATTACCGGAAAGCACCTTCAAGTTGATTCTTATACAAATGATGATATGAAAATTACGGGGAAAATTCAGAATATTGAATATCAGACATAAGGTGGAGGATTCATTCATTGCTTTTTAAAATATATCAATATATTCGAGGATATGTAAGAATCCGGATTACCGGTCATCGTATGGAACGTTTTATTAACGCATGCAATTACCGAAAAATAAAAATCTGGGATTTATCAGCCAGCGATGGCTCTTACGAAATGAATCTATGGGTAAAAGATTTCAAAAAGCTGCGTCACATTTCTCATAAAACTTCCACAAAAATTACGATTGTAAAAAAATATGGACTTCCTTTTTATCTGTTTGACCATCGAAGACGCAAGCTTTTCTTTGCTGGCATATTTGCTGCCACCGTTTTGCTATTGATAATGTCTGGTTATATCTGGGATATTGAAATCCTTGGCACACATACACAGACCGAAGAAGTCATAAGAACATTTCTAAAGGAGAATCATGTGAATACCGGCATACGTCGCGGAAACATTGATTGCGACCGTATTGTAAAAGATATTCGGAAAGGATTTGACGACATCATCTGGGTATCTGCATCTATAGAGGGAACCAGACTGATCATTCAAATCAAAGAAAACGAAGATGCTAAAATAGATAATAAAACAGATATAAAAGAGGATATATATCCAAATTCTGATGCTGGGACGGACCTTGTTTCAGATTGCACAGGGACTATTGTACGCATTATCACTCGAAAAGGTATTCCTATGGTACGGGAGGGAACATCTGTAAATCCCGGTGATATTCTTGTTTCCGGTCAGATTCCTATTCTTAATGATGCAAAAGAGATCACAGGATATGAGTCCTGTCATTCAGATGCTGATATTTTCATCCAGACTCAGATTCATTACGAGAATACTTTGCCCAGAAAATACATAAAAAAAACAAGTGTAAAGTTCCCCCGTTTGTTCTATCTGTATTTTCGCATTGGTAAATATCGTCTGTCACCATTTTTCATCTGGTCTCCGTATGAACACTATTCAAAAAGCACAATGGAGTCACGGCTGAAACTTCTAGATCATTTTTATCTGCCGGTATATATCGGCGTTGTAGGTCTGACCCCTTATAAACCTGTTATGAAAAAATATACAGATCAACAGCTTCAAGACAAATTGAACAGATATTTCTTAAGATATTGTGAAGATTTAGATAAAAAGGGGGTAGAAATTATTCAGAATGATGTTAAAATAGACACAGGGTCAAAAGAGGGAGCTATATCTGGTACACTGACTATCATCTGCAATACCGGACAGTCCCGACAATCTGAGATTCCGCAGCTTCCGAATGATCCGGAAGAACAAATTGAACAATTAGGAGAATAAGATATATGGGAATTATGGAAACTGTTCTTGAAATCCCGGCTGAGCATGAAGCAAATGTATTCGGGCAATTTGATGCTTTTGCAAAAAAGATTGAGCGCTCCCTTCATGTGACACTGATTTCCAGAGATGGTGTTGTCAAGATCATGGGGGACAGCAATGCTGTAGAGCGCGCAAGAAATGTACTCTCACAGCTTCTTGAATTATCCCGTCGAGGTAACACGATTTCAGAACAAAATGTGAATTATACGCTGGCTCTTGTCATGGAAGACAGTGAAGATAATGTCTTGGAAATTGATAAAGATATTATCTGTCACACCTTACAGGGGAAGCCGATAAAACCAAAGACACTTGGGCAAAAACAGTATGTAGATGAAATTCGGGAAAAAATGATTGTCTTTGGACTAGGTCCTGCCGGAACAGGAAAGACATACCTGGCCATGGCTATGGCAATCACTGCATTTAAAAATAATGAAGTTGGTAGAATCATTCTGACAAGGCCTGCCATTGAGGCGGGAGAAAAGCTTGGATTTCTTCCGGGAGATCTGCAAAGCAAGATTGATCCTTATCTGCGTCCGCTTTATGATGCTCTTTATCAGATTATGGGAGCAGAAAGCTTTTTAAAAAATTCTGAAAAAGGACTAATTGAAGTTGCACCACTTGCATACATGCGTGGTCGTACATTAGACAATGCATTTATCATTCTGGACGAGGCTCAGAACACAACTCCGGCGCAGATGAAGATGTTTTTAACAAGAATCGGATTTGGCTCAAAAGTTGTAATTACCGGTGATGAGACACAAAAAGATTTGCCAAGTGGTCAGACTTCCGGACTTGATGTAGCTGTCCGTGTTGTCGGCAAGATCAATGACATTGGAGTATGCCGTCTTACAAGCAAAGATGTTGTCCGCCATCCGCTTGTCCAGAAAATTGTAAAAGCTTACGAAGAATACGAGACAAAGACACAGAACAAATCAAGAAATCGCAGCCGAGAGAAAAGGAGAAAATCATGACATTATTTTATGAAGAAGAAGGAGCATTAAAGCTCCCTTTTGATTGCCAGACGCTTGCCCGTGAAGTCATAAATGGCGCATTGGAATATATTCATTGTCCATATGAAGTTCAGGTCAATCTCTTACTCACTATGAACGATGAGATTCATGAGATGAACCGGGATTTTCGTAACATTGATCGTGCAACAGATGTACTTTCTTTCCCGATGCTGGAATATGAAACTCCGGGAGACTTCTCTCATTTTGAAAGCGAAGAAGACTGCTTCGATCCGGAGACAGGTGAGCTTCTGCTTGGAGATATTGTGATTTCCAAAGAAAAAGTCATCGCACAGGCTGAAGAATACGGTCATTCCGTCAAACGTGAATACGCTTTCCTGATTGCACACTCGGTCCTTCATCTTTCCGGTTATGATCATATGGAAGAAGAGGAACGTATTGAAATGGAGACTCTTCAGCGTGAAATTTTAAATGAGCTAAATATATTACGTTAACATGGAGTAAATTATGAGTGAAAACAAAAGTGAAACCGGGAAGAACTTTCTCGTTCAGGGTTCCATTCTGGCTATAGCCGGAGTCATAACTAAAATTATCGGAGCAGTGTACCGAATTCCCCTCGTAAATATACTGGGTGATAAAGGTATGGGCTACTACGGAGTCGCGTTTCAGATTTACGCGATTGCACTTACACTGACTTCTTACAGTCTGCCCCTTGCAGTATCCAAGCTTGTCTCTGCAAGACTTGCAACAGGACAATATAAAAATGCATATCGCGTCTTTCGGGGTGCCATGACATTTGCAATTGCAGCAGGCGGTATCGTCGGTGCCATCATATTCTTTGGCGCTGATTTTATCGCATCGAATCTGATGGCAATGAAAATGAGTACGTTAGCTTTGCGAGTACTGGCCCCGTGCATTCTGATCGTGGCAATCCTTGGTGTATTCCGTGGATTTTTCCAGGGAAATGGATCCATGATTCCGACAGCTGTTTCCCAGATCATCGAACAGATTGTCAATGCAGTTGTCAGCGTAGTCGGTGCTTACATGCTCCTTAGGGTTGGTAAAGAAGTTGCTGCCCAGAAAAATAATGATTCTTATGGTGCGGCTTATGCAGCATCTGGCGGTACACTAGGTACCGTGATGGGAGCACTTGCTGCGTTATTATTTTTATTTTTCTTATTTTTAGCTTTCCGGAAGAAATTCCGCCGTCAGATGGAGCGTGATCGTGGAAATAAAACTGAAAGTTATAAGAGAGTTTTTAAAGTGCTTCTATTAACAATTGCACCTGTTATTTTAAGCGCAACGGTCTACAATCTTTGTGGTGTTGTAGATAATGCTATGTTTGGGACAATTATGTCTATTCAGGGGCATAAGGAAAGCGAATATGCCGCCCTTCTTGGTATTGTAACCGGAAAATACGATACACTGATGAATGTGCCTCTTGCGATTTCCAGTGCCTTTGGATCTTCCTTGATCCCAAGCATTGTACTGACTGCAAAGACCGGAAACCGCAGACAGATTCATGAAAAGATTGATATTTTTACGCGTTTTAATATGATTATTGCGATTCCATGTGCAGCCGGATTTATCGTACTGGCAAAACCACTTCTGGATTTATTATTCTTTACAGAGAATAATACTCTTGGCGGTGTATTATTACAGATGGGAGCAATCTCTGTTGTATTTTACAATCTTTCTACTGTAACGAATGCAGTGCTTCAGGGACTCGATAATATGATGGTACCGGTAAAGAGTGCCGCCATCTCTCTTGTTATACATATCATTTCCCTGTTCCTTATGATGGTTGTTTTCAAATGGGGCATTTATGCAGTTGTTTTGAGCAAGATTGTTTTTTCTCTTTCTACCTGTATTTTAAATGCACACGCATTGAGAGAACGAATCGGATATGTTCAGGAGCAGAAGAAAACATTTGTCATACCGGCAATTGCCTCGATTATTATGGGGATCGTTACACTTGTTGTACATTTGTTATTTGAATTGTTCGTAGGAACAAGAATTGCAACTGTCATTGCATTGTGTGTTGCTGTTGCAGTTTACGGTGTTGCGCTTGTACTTCTTGGCGGTGTAACAGAAAAAGAGCTATCTTCCATGCCAAAGGGACCAATGTTAGTCAAAATCTGCAAGAAAGCTCATTTATTCCATTCCTAGGCTGCTCTTAATGCTGCATGGCATAGGTCATGAATAGAAGTAAATAATAAAGTCAATACTGTATTTAAAAAGGAGATATTTCCATGAAAAGTAAGTACAGTATTGGCTTTTTAAGTTGTTGTGCATGCCTGATCATTGCCATGACATTTGCATATCAGTTCAGTTATCAAAAAGCAAAGGCGAGAGCTGAAAAACTAAAATTAGAAGAGCAGCAGACCATGGAAAATGAAGATTCATCTTCTGTCACGACCGGCAGCAAGGCTTCCAAAAATGACTGCTATTATCTGATGGAAGTGAACGGATACATTGTTGTGTATTTCAGCGATAAGAAAACACCTTATGAGTATACAGACATTCATTATGATGAACTTCCAGAACTTTTAAGACAGGAAATCAGAAATGGAAAGTACATTGAAAGTACCGCTGAGCTTTATGGCTTTCTCGAAAATTATTCCAGTTAATGTATCCTGGATTTTTCTGTAGACTTCTTGTTCCGGATAGTGTAAGATAAATAGATGACGTCTTTATTAAGAAAGGAACGAAAGCACATGGACGAAAGCAAAATTGCCCGTATTAATGAACTCTATCACAAATCCAAAGAGGTCGGATTAAGTGATGCAGAATTAAAAGAACAGCTTATCTTAAGAAAAGAATATATTGACAGCGTCCGCCGTAATCTTAGGGGACAGCTTGACAACATTTCTGTCAAAGAGGCAGATGGAAGTATTACGAATCTAGGTGAAAAATATGGAAACAAAAAAGTCCATTAGGCAGATTATCCGTAAGCAGCGCAAAGAACTGGATCCAATTATCTGGCAGTCACAGACGGCTGAAATCTGTCGTAAGACATGCGAACTGGATGTATTCCGGGAAGCAACAGATATTTATTGTTATATAGATTTCGGAGGGGAAGTGGGGACTCGGCCACTTATGCTGGAAGCCTGGAAACTCGGAAAAACTGTCTGGGTTCCGAAGGTTCACGGCGAAACAATGGATTTTTATGAAATTACTTCTTTTGATGAATTAAAACCTGGTGCTTATGATATTCTCGAACCCGATGCCGGAATACCTGCATCGGCAGACGACGGACTTATGATCATGCCAGGAGTTGCCTTTGATACAAACCGCAATCGTGTCGGCTATGGAGGCGGTTATTATGACCGATATCTGGAGTCACATCCTCAGCTTCATACACTGGCACTGGCTTTTGATATGCAAGTCTTATTTGAAGTCCCGGCAGAGGAACAAGATATTAAGCCACAGCTTCTTGTGACAGAAACAAACATTTATCAGGAAGGATAATATTATATATGGAATTACCAAAAGATCCAGTCATGCTTCTTAGCGTGATCAATACAGAACTCAGAGATAAATATCCATCGCTGGACGCACTATGCGAAGACCGCGAAATCACGAAAACATCTATTACAGATACGTTGAAAGGGATTGATTATGAATACGATAACATCAGGAATCAATTTGTCTGATCCTGCACCGCATAAGGAACCGGAAAGACAATATTATTTCATAGAAAAAGCGAAAGAATACGTAAGAAAAGAAGCAGAAGAAGCAGGAAGGCCGATGACTTTCTGCGTCACAACCTTTGGCTGTCAGATGAACGTGGTTTCCGAGATGTAAGAAATCCCGTAAATAAAGCATTTACAAAATCCCAACGATAGGAGACATGGGCAAATCCTATTGTTGGGACTTATTTATTTGCGATATATGAATTGGTGTGAAAGCCCATTGGAGAACACGATTTCCACAATGCGTCTGTCAACTACAACTATGTAATCTAAGATAAGATTAAAAAATTCTTTGAGTGTTTCTTCCTCGATCACTCCGGCAAGGTCACTGTATACAATGTGTGATTCATTATATATCTTATGAGCCAATAGGAAAGAAGTAGCGGACTTAATAAAACTATCTTCATCAATGCCGGATGAAATACTTGCTTCGGTTAATTCTTTTATTTTGTTTTCCGCAGATACTCGCATGGAATCGAATTTATTTTTCTTTTCAAGGTATTCCTTTTCACTCATTCCATCGTCACTGAAATAATATGCATCTTCAAGACGTTCTTTCGCTCTGCTATATTTCTTGATTTCATTTTTTAATTTCTCAATTTCCTCCGGATTTGATTCTTTGTTACTTTGGTTAACTGGATTTGTGCGCCACACTGCATTATCCGTGGTATATTTGCCTGTAATCATTTCGAATGTATAATTTAAACTGTCTGTAGATAATCCGGCTATATCGCCAAATACAACCTTATCAGCCAAGAGCATTTCTTCTAATGCTTCCGGAGTTTTGATTTTCCTTTTTGATTTTGATACCCGAACCATTGCTGCTATATAATTAATTATGAACGGTCCGATTTTAACATCTGAGACATTGGGGTTCTGGCAGTGGATTGCTTTTGTCTTGGCACCACAGTGATACATGGATGGCGTAAATCCATTTTTTCGTCTTCTGTCTTTTTTATCCACGATATAACTTGTCCCACAAATCCCACATTGAATCAATCCAGCGAATACATTGCAATTCTTCTCAATCGGATGCAAGCCACCCATGTTTCTTTTATCACGGTTTATATCTAAAATCTTATTGACCTTTTCCCAAGTCTCAGGTTCTACCAATGGTGGAAATGCATTTTCAATGAAAACAACTTCTTCGTTTGGTTTTTTGCGCCCCCTGGCGCTTTCTCTGTAATTATAGCGGTACGCTCCTTTATTTATTGGATTCCTTAAGAAGTCAGTAACAGTCTTGGATGTCCATTCGCCACCACGCTTAGTTGGAATATTGTGTGAATTGTTGTAGTCTCTAATCTTGCCCGTTGATTTTACTTTAAGATACATTTCATACATAGCAATAGCGTATTGAGCTTCTTTCTTTGAATGCACGGGACATTGTTTTTCTTCATCCCAATCCCAGCCATACGGAACGCGCGCACCATTCCATTGTCCGTTTTGCGCTCTGCCAATCATTACGTCTGTGACACGCTCTGATGTGAGCTTACGCTCTAATTCTGCAAACACTAGTATAATTTTAAGGATAGCTTCGCCGATTGCGCTAGAGGTATCAAATTGCTCGTTCAGCGAGATAAAGGTTACGTTATTGTACTTGAAATCATCATACATGAGAGAGAAATCCACAAGGTTTCGTGAGATTCGGTCAATCTTGTATACAATCACATGAGAGACTTGTCCTGACTTTACTTTTCCCATCATTCGTTCAAATGCCGGACGCTTTGTATTCTTACCGGACTTTCCGGCATCTTCGAATATTTCTATGCGATTCTTGTCAATATGCAGTACGTGTTCGCAATAGGCTTTTAGTTCTTTCTTCTGGAATGGGAGAGAGTCTTTATCTACTTGATATCCAGTTGATACACGGACGTAGAGTGCTACGATTTTCTCATTTTGTTCTGTCATAAATATCATTCCTCCTTAAAAATGAGTATAAAAATAACAGCCAGCAAAGAACATTCGTTCCGCTTGCGTGACTGCCTGGAAGATGATAAACTAAATTTGCGGGATTTGGTATTATCTTCCAGATAGTGCCAATTGGCTCCGGTGTTGGTAGCATCGGGGCTTTTATTTTATTGTGCTAAATCAAAAGTAAATGGGGAGAAATCTGTTTCCCAATCATCACTATAGCCTTCCATGTATAATTGGAATTGAGCTGGTTCTACTTTATCGAAAACAATAATACCATTTGCTGTAATTCCAGGAAGTATGTCTGACGGTATTTCCGGGTAGTCTGCATTATAATTATATGTTGTCTCATACTGACTTCCGTTTTGTGTGAGCTTGGCTGAATAATCCTGCAAATTAAAAGTACTAGAAGAGTTGTTAACAACCGTTACGTAAACTCTTGTTTCTATATCTGAAAATTCTACTTTTGTTACAGATACGGATATGCCATGTTGCTCTATAACCTTATCTGAAAATTCCCATGTAGTATTGGCTTTTCCAATTGTATCTTGGTATGTTGATTTTTCAATTCCATCAGCGATAAGATATGCCCATGAAGATTTTACTCCTACAATAGTTTCTCCTTTATGAGTTCCATCAATTTTAGCATCTGCTTTGATGTAATCACCTTCGCTGATTTTTTGATTTGCTATTAAGCTTTTGGAAACTTCCAATATCACACTGTTGTTATGGTCTTCATCAATGAAAATTTGCAAAGCGTATTTATCATCGGTTTCATCAACTGAAAAAACATATCCGCCGAATTTTATATAATCCCCCTTATAATCGTTCGGCTTCGTTGCTACAGCTGTGACATTATCTACATATTTCTTATGATTTTTTTTACTTTGCTTCTTAGAGCCTTCCGTCTCAGTCGTTGATGTTTTTTGAGTTGTATTTGAACTTTTATTACTTGATGAACCAGATACTAAAGCTCCAAGCGTATAGAACCCTAGCACAACAGTAATAATAATTCTAGCTGCAAGATTCTTAGGCTTGTTAGAAATCCACATAAGCGCGATTCCGACTGGTGGTAAGAATATGCAGGCAAGAACGATTAACCATGTTTTTTCGTAGAACTTTTCCTTGCGTGGTTGCTGGTTCATGTTTTGATTAGGTTGTCCGTATCCGTTGTAATTCGTATTTTGTTGTTGATAATAGCCACCATTATTCATGTTTTGTTGTTGGCAGTTATTATTTTGTTGTTGCGGTGGCACATTATAACCATTGTTTTGGTTCATTGGTGCGCCACATTTTGTGCAAAAAGCGCCATCTGTCTGCTCGTTGCCACATCTTGGACATTTCATAGAAAATCCCTCTCTTTCTCCTTTGTTTTTTTTTGAAGTTTGAGTAAGTTTATATATAAACGCCTAAGCGGTTATACCGATTTCGTAAGCTCTGTTTTGCCGGATTCCATCTGTCATAAAATGGCATATATTATAATCGCAATTTTCATAGACTGTAGAGAAATGCTTGTCAATCAATTCGAAATAAACTTCTGGATCGCATTCCACAATATCACTTCCAGCGAAGAAACGCTCTATAACGCCATTCATTGCGCTTTGACTAATAAATGGATGATTCTCCATAAAAACATTTTTAAACGATTCTAGGTAGTATTTCACAACGCACATGGCATTTTCTATATCGTGGATATCCGTTACTCCGTAATTACGGCAAGCTGTGATAACTTCCTTACGGATTATTCCAAAGTTAAAATCATTGACGTTATTAGATAATTCTCTGGAATCAAAAGGCATAGCGCAGCGCTCGGAGTCGTGCATAACGTTACTTTGTAACTTTGCACCATTTACATTTAATTCTTTTTCTTTATTTTGTTTATTAGTATTTATTTGTGGCTGGTCTTCTAGGTGTAGAAAACCTATACCTAGAGAATCTGCCTCTACAGACTGCGGAATTTCCATAATATCATACTCATAAGAGATACGATTGCTTCCTTTAGAAGCATATTTCTTAGTTACCACCACATATCCGTTGTTTTGGAGTTCACGTAAGGCAGATTTGATCGCTGTCTTATTCTCTTTCAGTATGGAGCATAAGCCGGAGATGGAGTAGTCCCAATCTTCCGGGAGAGAAAGCATTACTGAGAGCAGTCCTTTGGCTTTTAAACTCAAATTCTTATCTCTCAAATGGTAATTGCTCATTACTGTGAAGTTTTTTGATTTGTGAACACGTATTATTGACATTCTATCATTTCTCCTTTAAACTCCATTATCTTCCAGATATAATTTCTTTTGTTTTACAGATACTAGTATCATGAAAATACTATTATCTCAAATCATGTACGAAAGAAATATTTCTGACCGCCAGCTTGAAAGAATGTCTGGCGTGTCTAAATCAACAATTCATCGTATTGCGAACGAAGAAACATCTCCAACATTGGAAACACTTGAGAAGCTTGCTATAGCTCTTCATGTTCGCATATCAGACCTTTTTGAGTCTGATTACAAGTAAATGTCCCATATACGGGACGATTCCTTATTTTCCCATAAGTTTTTGCAACCTCCCGTGTCTATAATTATAGAAAGGGGCGAGAACCTGTCGAAAATCATCATTGCATTTTACATCCGATTGATGTATGATTGCTTTAAGGAATTTTCGAACATGCGTTCTGCTAGAACGGGAGGTACATAGCATATGGACGAACAGGATTACAAAAAACTCATTATTGAATGCGTAGAAGGTATTAAAAGTGTTAGCGCGTTAGAATACCTCTATACATTCATAAAACATTTTGTGAAGAAGTGGGGGTAATCCTCACTTCTTTTGAGTAGGTAGCATAGAATCAATCATATTCATAACCAATTGTTTATCCCTCTCGCTTAACAATGAAAATTTTTCAATCAGTTCTATGTCTCCTTCGGCTTCCGAGGATGACAGTTCCTTTTTCATTGGAACGTCAAAACCCATTAACCAAGCTTCATTTACGCCTAACGCTTTTGCAAGTATAAATAGTTTCTCTTGGTTCGGCTCAACCTTGCCGGACACATATTGACTTATGTCTGATTTGTTCATCTTCACGTCATATTTAACACAATATGGTTTTGTCATATCAAGGATATCCACTTGTTTTAAATTTCTATTGTCCATTATTTGTTTTAATCGGATAGAAGTGTTTTCCTTCTTCATATTATTGTACCGCCTTTCTGTGCTTAATATAGCATATCTTGAAGAAAAGTTCAATATTCCATATCAAAAAAGTCAAAAAGTTTGAACTTTCCTATTGACGTTATTAAAATCGTGTGATAACATGAAGGCAGTTCAAAGTATTGAACTATTGATGAAAGGAGGGGATTACAGTGGCATTCAATTACGACAAGCTTAAAGGCAGAATAATTGAAATCTTTGGTGCGCAGTATAGATTTGCAGAAGCCATGGGAATGTCTGACAGAACGCTGTCTCTAAAGTTAAATGGTGGCGTTCCTTGGAATCAATCGGACATTTGCAAAGCAGTTTCATTATTAAAATTGAAAGATTCAGATATTCCAGAATATTTTTTTAATGAAAAAGTTCAAATCTTTTAACTTTAAGCTAGCAATCTAGAAGAAGGGAGACGAGATGAACGAATTAGGATATGAACCATTAAAGGAAATTGTTATCCACATTGGAGAAAAAGGAGAGTTTGTCGATACAGATAAAATTCGAGTTTATGTTGATGGTGTGAAAATCAAGAATCTCCGAGGGTTCAAATTTAAAGCAAAAATGGGAGAACCCCCAGAGATGACAATGAAGCGAGTTATCTACGGTCAACCGAGTTTGGATCAGAATGGATATAATAATCCATCACCTCGCCCTGTGCCAGTACGCAGTCGAGCGAAGGACATTCTCCAAGTTGATAAAGAGGACAACTCTGATTGTAAACAGTAGTGACTTTGAATAGATTCGGATTCTCAAAATCACCAACGTTTTCAACTTCACATTCGGAAATAAAGCCTTCCGATAATTTGGAACATGTAAATTTGACTTTCTTTTTCACAAAAACACCTCCTTCCACGGAGGATTATATCACAGAAAGGAGATAGGATGAACGAATTACAAATCACAGAGTACAAAAATATTCGTGTACTCACAACACAGCAGATCGCAGAGGCGTATGGAACTGATAGTAAAACAATTTCATATAACTTCAATCATAACAAAGAGAGATATATTGATGGAAAACACTTTATTTGTTTATCTGGAGATGAATTAAGGGCGTTTCGTGAAATTCACGATTTGCCAAACAATCTAAATAAATTATACCTCTGGACAGAAAAAGGCGCTTTCCTCCATGCGAAATCACTTAATACAGATATGGCATGGGAAGTATACGACAGATTAGTTGATAACTATTTTGAAAAACCAAAATCAGTTCCAATGACAACCGACCAGAAGATTCAGTTACTTGCTCAAGGCAATGTGGAGCTAACAGAGAGAATTGACAAGGTAGATAAGGACTTGCAGGAGTTTAAGGCAGACATGCCATTGTTAGCACTGGAATGCCAGAGAATCACAAGAGCCAAGAATCAGAAAGTAGTTCCACTGATGGGCGGTAAGAGCGCACCGGCTTACAAGAATAAGAGCTTGATGCACAAGGTCTACAGTGATGTAGACGCACAGCTTAGAAGAGAGTTTGGTGTGAACACTTACAAGGCAATCAAACGTAATCAGTGTGATTTGGCTGTGAAGATTATCGAAGACTACGTTCTGCCGATGTATCTAAAAGAAGAGATTGACGCTGAAAATGCTCAGATGTGTTTGGCAGTGTAGGAGGTAAGAAAGATGTCAACAATAAATCCACCTAAAATAGGAATCAAAACAGATGGAACCAAGACGGTTGTGAAAATTAACGGCGAGGAGATAAACAAAGTCAGAGGGGTTTTGTTCAAACAAGAACCTGGAGATGTTCCGATAGTTCAAATTGATATTCTCGCAGTTGATATGACAATTGATGCAGATGTGATACCGGCTCTTCCAGATGTGTTTAAGCCGTTTTATGAACTGAAAGAGCCAGATTAGATTAAAGGTGCTCCGGTGCCAAATCAATAAGCGGACATTTATCTACGAAACATTGATTGCCGGATTGAAGAAACTTACAGGATGCCAGTCCTTTTACATATTGTTTTGGTTCTTCAAAATCTGAGACATCAATATAGTTCACAGATACTGAATATTGCTTATTTTGAGTCGGGCAATATCCGGAAAACGTCTTAATCATACTATCACCTCCGAGATGATTATACCACAGAAAGGGGAAGCTTTATGGATGAAAAGCTCAAAAGGATAGAAGCTGAGTTGAAGAAACTCGGAATCAATACTGTTGATGACTTGAATAAGGCAATCAAAAATCAAGAAAAGCTCGACTTATCTCTTATGGTTTCACAGCTTCCGAAGAAAGAGAGGATTGCCGGATGATTGAAGCGGAGATAAGTTGTAGCACTTGCAGGTTGAAAATCACTGCATGGAACGTAGTCGTGAATATCCATGTATTGATTATAAACCGCAGACAAAGGAACAGGAAAGGAGACGGAATGGAGTACGTAGAACTGAAATTAGATACGCCATTGGAGAAACGGCGCAGAGTGCATCAGCTTGAAAGAGAACATGAGGTCCTTACATATAAAAGCATGATACTTGTCATTGGAATACTGGCACTGGCTACAGCCTTTGTGATTATGTGTCGAATATCAATTATGTAGAAAGGAGAACTAAGCATGGGTGTAATGAAAGAAATTCCCGTATTAATGACCGATAAGGATTTTGACTTGGAGTATAACACTCTCAAAATCAAGATGGAAGATGAAAAACAGAAAGGGCATGACTGGGGCATGAGAATATCTTACTTGATCGGCTGGACTACCGGCGAGACTGCTCCAATACATACACCGGAACAGTTGGGTAAGATATATGCACTTGCAGATTAAAAACGCGCGCTCGGAAAAAGGAGTTTCCCAAAACGCGCAAAATCAAAAAATTACCAATTTCATATTAACACAGGAGGGCTTATGAAGCAACCAAAAAAATTAACACTGGCAAATAAAAAGTTGCTTGGTGAACTCGGATTGAATCCGAATGAATGGATGAATCTGTTCGAAGATGATTTGTACTTACATATCGTCAAAAAGGATAGTTCAGATAGAAAAATCATTGATAAAACAAGGAGGACGATTACAAGGCATGAAGAAGATTAAGCTACTGTCTATGCGCATTCAGAATTTCAAGGGGTGTAAGGACAGAACAATAGAGTTTGGAGATAAAACCAGAATTTCCGGGGCAAATGCCACTGGAAAGACAACCGTGTTTGATTCGTTTACATGGTTACTGTTCGGAAAAGATTCTCTTGGAAGCACAGACTTTGACGTCAGACCATTGGATGCAGATGGAAAGATGATTAATAGTATTGAGATTTCCGTAGAAGCAAAGATTTCTGTAGATAGTGATGAATACGAGCTAAAAAAAGTTCAGAAGCAGAAATGGGTTAAGAAGCATGGAACTGATACAAGAGTGTTCCAGGGCAACGTGAATGAATTTGAAATCAACGGATACCCGAAAAGCCAAAAGGATTTTAAAGACTTCATTTCTGGAATCATTGATGAGGATGTATTCAATATGATTACAAATCTAAATGCTTTCAATGCATTAGCCTGGAAGAAACAGCGTGAAATCCTTATGAAATTTGTTGGAAGCTTCTCTGACGTAGAAATCGCAGAGGGATTAGATGAGAAGTACGCAAAACTTATCCCGGAGCTGAAAATTGCAAACACAGAGGATATTTTAAAAAAATATACCAAAGCGAAAACGGCATTGAATAAGGATATGGTTGAGATCCCGGCACGTATTGATGAAATCTCAAAACAACTTGTGATTGCAGATGTTGGAGCATTGGAAGTTGAAAAGACAGCAAAAAAAGTAGCATTGCAGAAAGTCGAAGATGAAATTTCTGGTGGTGCCGGAAAGCTTGAAGAAATCAATAAGAAGCGTGAAGAGATTCTTAATCTTAAATTTCATATTTCTGAGATTCAGAATGAAGAGAATCAGAAGCTCTTTGATAAGTCAAAAATTGTTCGAGACAATCTGAATGCGAGAGATCGAGAGCTGTCAAATGTGAAACGTGAGATTGGTAATCTTTCTGATGTAATCAAGACTGTTCATAACAAGTATGAAGCGCAGGAGCGTGAAAAAGACCGATTACTTGTGGAGTGGCGTTCTGAAAAGGCAAAGACATTTCCTGAGTTTGTTCCGCTGGATCCGTTGCCGGAAAGAGCAACTATTTGTCCAACATGCGGCCGTGAGCTTGCTGAAGATGTGAAGAAAAAGATATTGGATGATTACGAATCCAGTGTTGAGTTACATCAGAACAAGTACAGTGAGGACAAGGCTAAATTCGAAGAGGCTAGGGCAAAGAAATTAGAGCAGATTGAGAAAGACGGTAAAGAAGCTGCTGTTTCCAGGGATAAACTCAAGGCAAATGAAGCTGAATTTCACAAGAAAATGGACGAGTTGAATATTCAGTTGGCTGATACTCAGAAGAAATATGATATTGCCAAAGCTGAGCTGGACAAATTTCCAACTAAGGCTGATATTTCAGAAAATGCGGAGTACAAAGCAACTAACGAGAAAATCTCGGCACTTGAAAAAGAGATTGAAGAAATGAGTGCTGAATCTACTGGAAAAACAGAGCTTGAAGCAAAAAAAGCAGTTCTGAAAGACGAAATTGCGGAGATTGATGGAAAGATTGTGGCAGCAGACAATTCCAAAGTAAAGGAACGTATCGCAGAACTTGAGGCTGAGCAGAAAGAAGTCGGACAGAAAATCGCAGAACAAGAGCAGATGATTGACCTTGTGGAAGATTTTATCAGGTCAAAAATGAATATGATCTCAGAAAAAATCAATGAAATGTTCAAGATTGTTTCGTTCAAGCTCTTTGACGTGCAAATCAACGGTGGTATCAAGGAAACTTGCGAATGCACTGTAAATGGCGTGCCACTGTCCAGTCTGAATAACGGTCATAGAATCGTTGCAGGACTCGACATCATTCATTCTTTATCGAATTTGTATGAAGTTAGCTGCCCGATTTTTGTGGACAATGCAGAAAGTATTAATGATTTCAATGTTCCGAAGATGGACGCGCAGATGGTTTATTTGATGGTAACTGATGACAAGAAATTAAAAGTAGAAAGCGAGGACAAATAAGATGATTAAAATTGAAGAGGGAAAATTTAGTGCAAAAGGTGATTTTTTTAAATTAACTGTTGAATTTGAGGTGCTTTGCAGATGCTTTAGAGAGATGTTAGTTGAGCGTCTTGGAGAAGATGAAGCAAACGCAAAGTTCGATGAACTTATTGCAAATTCCAAAATGGCAGAAGAAGAGAGACTAAAACTTGTAAAAGAAAACTTTTCAGCAGGTCTTGATAATCTTTTTAAGGAATTAGCGAAGAAACTCAACGAAGAAGATGAAAAAGTTGAGTCAGAACCAAAGCAGGAAGAGAAATCAGCACCAGAATTTAAACCAGAAGAGCCAACTGGAAAGAGCGCATTTGCTAATTTCCTTAATGATTTTTTGAAGTTTTAGGAGGCGCTGCAATGTTTATTAAGGTGAGATTTCTTAAAGACGTTTCTACAGCTGGAAGAGCGTATACATATGAAAGTTCCGACAATATAAGAGTTGGAGATGAGGTGTCTGTCCGTGGAACCACAGCGATTGTAACAGAGATTAATGTGCCGGAGGAGGAAGTTGCCTCATACAGGGACAAAATCAAAGAAATTGACGGAAAAGTGGAGGAAGTGTAGATGGCAGAAAAGAATGAAGTGGTTCAGAAGCAAGAATTTACCACTGGTTTGAGCCAGTGGACTAATACGATCACTGGACTTGTTTCAAGAGATTTTGAGCAGAATGGCGTTCAGTATGATGAATATTCCAAACAGTGCGCCATGAACGCAATGGGAGCTATATTCCAGTTAGTTCAGAATACAGACAAGGTAGATATGAATAACCTTAATACTTCCAATCTGAGAGAGGTTGTTGCTCAGTGTGCAAGCCTTAAACTTAATGCCAATGCGATGCCGAGAGAGGTTTTCTTCCAGCTCAGAAGCAAGCAAGTTGGCGGTCAGTGGGTAAAAATGGTTGAAATGGGTGTCGAGGGTGACGGAAACGATGCGCTTTTAAGGCAGTTTGGAAACGGAATTGATACTGTTTATCCAGTGTGGCTTGTAAAAGAGGGTGATGATTTTACATATCCTCGCAGACGTGGAATTAATGTAGAACCAGCAGAATGGACACCTAAGGGATTATCAGACAAGACCGTTCGTGTGGTATATCCAATCAAATTGAAAGACGGCTCGGTTGATTACTTAATTGCCGAAAGAGAACCAGTAAGAACAAATTTAATCGCTCACATCAAAAACAATATGCTGAATGAAACATTTGGAATTTGTGCTGATAGATACAAAGCCACACCAAAGCAGAAAGAGGAAATCAAGGTTAAAAAAGCTGAAATTTTATCTGCTATTCGTGAGTGTGAGACACTGGAAGACATTCTGAATTGTGAGGTTGCAAAACCATATATTAGTGCAGCTTGGCTTGATACGCCGGAAGCAATGATTGTCCGCAAGATGCGTAATAATGCGATTAAGAAGTTCCCTAAGAATCTGAACAACATGGCTTCAAACTCATTATTACAGCTGGATGAAACATACAAAGCATCACAGGAAGAGATTGCGCAGAACGAAAACTCACAGGAATTTGTAGTTGAAGATGAAGCTGTAGTAGCTGAATCTGAAGCTGTTGAAGTGGAAACACCGGAATTTGCAAAGGAGTAGAATATGACATTACAAGATTTAAAGACTGGAATGGTTGTTGAAATGAGAGATGGTAGAAAATACTTGATTGTCAATCGGGATGGAAAATTATTCGGTATTGGAATGAACTGCTATATGACGCTTGATGGAGAACAACCACATAAAAGTAATATGACATGGCCGGATGATTCTGACCTTGATATTATGAAAGTTTTTAAGCCAGAATTAAGAGAATTTAGCCGAATGCTTTCAGATGAACGCAACTGTATTTGGAATCGCGAAGAAGTACGAAGAATGACTGTTTCGGAGATTTGCAAAGAACTTGGATATGAAGTGGAGATTGTAAAAGAATGATTGCAGAAATGAAAAACTTAGAAGATGCCATTTCTGACATGAAGAATGGTAAATACGATTTTACAAAAGACGGTGAATGTATTCAATGTGGCGCTTGCTGTTCGAACTATTTACCAATGACTAAACGAGAAGTTGCGAGAATCCATAAGTATATCAAAGACAACAATGTAAGGGAATATCAGCATTTATTCCCAGTAGCAAAAGAAGTTGTTGATATGACATGTCCGTTCATGGACGATTCAAAGTTAAAAGAGAAATGCAGAATCTATCCGGTGCGACCGGAGATTTGCAGGCAGTTTAATTGCTCAAAAGATAAAAAGCCATTTGATGGTCGTGGACAGAAATATGATGTTGTAGATGTTAGGAAGGAGTTTTTCGGTGATAGTTAAAACGATTGGTTCTGGAAGCTCCGGTAACGGATATGCTCTGATTTCAGGGGAAGATATTCTTCTCCTGGAATGCGGAGTTCCGGCTAAGGAAATGCTGAAAGCTATTGATTATCAAACTTCCAGAGTAGTAGGATGTATTGCAAGCCATGTCCATTCTGATCACGTTGGCTTTATCAAACAGTATATGCAGTACGGCATCAAAGTTTACACATCGGATGAAGTACAGTCAAATATTGAAACAATTATGGGTGAAAAGACAATCGGATTGCAACGCATGAAACGAAAGAATCTTCTTGGTTGCTTTTCAGTTGTCCCATTCCGTGTACCACATGGAGATACGGAGTGTGACGGATGGCTGATTGATACGGCAGAAGGACGTGTTTTATTTATTACCGATGCAGAGTATTGCCCGTATGATTTCTCGAAAATGAACATCAATTATGGACTAATCGAATGCAACTATTCTGAGGATTATCTTAGTGCAGATGATAGTGGTTCTAAAAACCACCACGTATTAACCGGACATTTAGAGTTACAAACGTGTAAAAGGCTCATACAGAGCATTAACAGTAATAGCCTAAGAAGCATAGGCTTGATACATTTAAGTGCCGGAAATGGCAATCCACAGCGTTTCAGAAGCGAGATAAGCGAACTGGTTGACTGTGATGTGGATGTGTGGGTTGCAGAAAAAGACACTGAGAAAGAATTTCGGCTAACGCCGTTTTAGGAGGGAATTGTGATTGATTACAGTAATCATATATGCTACATGTGCAGTAATGGAATTTGCTTTCTTTAGAATGGCGAGAGAAAAAGTAACTAAAGGCTTGTTTTTAACAGCTTCAATTTTATTGGCATTATTAGCGATTTTACGCTTGATATAGAGAAAGGTGGAATGACTTATTAATAAAGTAATTCTTATGGGGCGCCTCACACGCGATCCAGAAATCAAATACACACAAGGTGGAAATTCTATGGCAATTGCAAGATACACACTGGCCGTAGATAGACGATTTAAAAGAGACGGAGAACCGACAGCAGATTTTATAAATTGCGTTGCGTTTGGGAGAGGTGCTGAGTTTACTGAAAAGTATTTTCGACAGGGTTTAAAGGTTGTTGTGACCGGACGTATCCAGACAGGAAGCTACACGAACAAAGATGGGCAGAAGGTATATACAACAGACGTTGTAGTGGAAGACCAGGAATTTGCGGAAAGTAAAGCTACGAGTCAGCAGAATCAGCAGAAACCAAGCGGACCGGCTCCGGATAACTCAGATGGCTTCATGAATATTCCGGATGGAATTGATGAAGAATTGCCATTTAGTTAAGCCTTAAGGTAGGTGATGTGATTTGATATTGATTAGTGATAAGGGGCAACAGAAAGGAAAGCATCTTGATAAAGAGCGTTACTGGAGAAATCACGGGATAGAGGTATTGTATATGCCTCTTCCCTGTGGAGATTATATAATCGCCGATGATAAGGTTATGGATGTAATCAATCGAAAGAAAGAGCGTGACATTCCAGTTAAAAAGATGGATTTTCTTGGGACATACAATGTGACTGTTGACACTAAGAAAGACATCCAGGAACTCGTAGGAGATGTTTGTGGGAAGCAACATGCAAGATTCCGTGATGAATGTATTTTGGCTCGAAATAACGAAATTAAGTTATATGTGCTGGTGCAGAATGTTGGTGGATATCTTACCAGAACGAAAGACATATACAATCCGACAATTACTCGCTTGGAAGATTTGCATAAGTGGAAAAATCCAAGATTGTTTGAAATGAAGAATAGTAATGAGATTATCGGATATTACAGCAGTGGCAGACCTAAATATAAGCGTGTTCAAAAGAATCCAAAGGCAACCAAAGGCGTCACCCTTATGAAGGCTTGTATGACCATGCAGAAAAAATACGGGGTTGAGTTTGTATTCTGCCACAATTCTGAACAAGGCGCAAGGGTAATTGAATTACTCCAAGAAGAGGTGAGTTAGGTGGCAGACGTAAAATGGGTAAAAATCACAACCGATATGTTTGATAATCGGAAGATTAAACATATTCGGAAATTACCGGAAGGTAATAATATTATCCTCATTTGGGTGATGCTTCTGAGCCTTGCTGGTAAATGCAATGCTTCTGGAATGATTTTTCTGACTGAAAATATCCCATACACAGAAAAGATGTTGGGTGATGAACTCGGATTTGAAGAGAGCGTAATTAAAGTCGCGCTGACAGCACTTGAAAGTTTTGGAATGATTTGCAGAGACGGAGACCAGCTGTTCATAAGCAATTGGGAAGAGTATCAGAATGTAGATGGAATGGATAAGATTCGAGAGCAGACCAGGAAGAGAGTAGCTAACTATCGAAGCCGTAAAAAACAGGAGTTATTGCAGGAAAATCCAACAGATTGTGACAGTAACGTTACGGTAACGCATGATAACGCAATAGATATAGAAGAAGATATAGATAATAATATATGTTCATCGACAAGCGAGGAACATGTGCAAACAGACACTCGAAAAGAGGATTTTGAAAAGATTTACGCAATCTATCCGAAAAAACGAGGAAAGTCCAGAGCGTATCAATTATATTGCCAATGGTTAAAAGGAAGAACGATTAACGGCGAAAGAGTTAAGTTGACCAATCGGCAAATGTACATCGGTGTGAGAAATTATGTCAGACAACAGGAGCAAGAGCAACCTGATCAACAGTACTGGAAGAATTTTGACACGCTCATGGGGCAATCACTCCTTGATTACTTAGAAAAGGAGCGTCAGACAGATGAGTGATATGGTTGAAAAGTCAGTTGTATGTGCGATTTTAGTGGATCCAGATTCCTTGAGCACAATATACGAACAGGTGAAGCCGGAAATGTTTGCCAATCCATTTTGCCAAAGCATGTATATTGAAATTTTACGAGCATATGATACTGGTCGGCAGATTTCCATGATTGAAATTGCTCAAAAAGTGCAGAGTGATAATCTGCCACTGGAATACATTGTGGAAGAACTTAAGGGTATCATGCCAGATGTTCACGCTTACAAGATTCGCAATTACGCGAATGCACTGGTGGCTGATTACAAGACTAGGCGTTTGAATAAAACATTATCGCAGACAGTATTGAATGCTGGAACGATTGATAATCAAATCGGCGAATTGATGCAAGAACTGGAAGCCCTAAAAGCGAACGACACTGTAAAGATTCGACCGCTCAAAGATGTGGTCGATGAAGAACAGGGCAAGTATTTCAAGGAACCGGAAGTTGAGCCGTTGTATACAGGATTTGACAGACTGGACGATGCTCTTGGCGGACTGGAAGGCGGAGACATGATTGTTGTTGCAGCACGTCCGGCAGTAGGTAAATCAGCGCTTGTTACTCAAATTTCAATGAAGTTGGCTAAGCAGAACAAAAGGGTTGCGTACTACAACCTTGAGATGTCCGATAAACAGGTCTATGAACGTTTGGTGTCCAGAACAGGCGGTATTGATCTTACGAGACTTCGGAGAGCCAGAAACTTCCTTGGAGATGAGAAAGAGAGATTTAGTAAGGCAAATGAAGAATTGAGAGAATCACCTGTATTTCTTAGAAGTGGTTCTGTATCGGTTGGGGAAATCAGAAATGAATGTAAGCATATGGATTTTGATTGCATCATCATTGATTACATTCAGCTTTTGCGGACCGATGTTCGATATCAGAGCAGAGCAAGTGAGGTCGGTGCTATATCAAAGGCGATTAAAGCCCTTGCTATGGAATTGAACATACCAATCATAGCATTGTCGCAGCTGAACAGGGCAAGCGAAATGAGAACAGATAAGGAACCTACAATGGGAGAACTGAGAGAGGCTGGAGATATTGAGCAGGACGCAAGTATCATTATCATGCTATGGAATATCTACGACAAGAAGAAAGGCTTAAAGGTTGAGAAGAACCGACAGGGAACATTGATAAAAGAGGTTATTATTTTTGAGGGTAATAACATGATGTTCAAGGAAACAGATGAATCATTAAAAGATATTGCCAAAGGCTTTCGAGAGGTTCAAGACGCCACTCCGTTTGATTAGGTGATATGAATGGCTAGAAAGAATATACAGAGCGGTACGGAAGAATTTGAGCTTTTCAAGGACTTCTGGAATATGTACAAAGACAATGCAACCGTTGAAGATGCAGATGAGTATATCAATAAGATTATTTCTGATGCTGATAATTTTTACAAAAAGTATGGTTCGCCATTTGCAAAGGAACTGGCTGTAGCGTTCGTAAATGAAATAGATAGAAAGATGATGGAGGAAAAGAAACATGGATAAAGTATTGAAGTTAGCAAAAGAACTGGTGGCAGCAATCGAAGAAAAGGGGCAGAAAAACAAGGTGATGCTGAAAGATATCCCGGCTGGTGGAAAGTTTGAGACAGGCATCGGAAGATTCATTGTTCTGGAGCAGAAGGCGGATTGCACGGTAATTATCACAGAAGGATTATATCGTAAAAATGAAGAATTTGACGATGATTGTACTGATTACAAAAAATCTTCTTTGAGAGAACTGTGCGATGGCGAAATTTTCAATGAATTTGTCGCTGAGTTCGGAGAAGACAATATCTGTGAAAACGAAGCAGGATTAGTAACAGTTGATGGTCAGGAAGTTTTTGGAAAGCTTCTGACAAAGGTAAGACCAGTAACATTCGATGAGGGACGTAAATACAATGAATTATTAGTCAACAAGGAACTGCCGGATTGGTACTGGACATGCACCTCTTGGAGTACAGCGGAAAGAGATTGGCCATATTCAGTAGCGGTTGTTTCCCCGTCCGGTGGCGTCAACGGCAATAACTACTACGACAGTGGCGGGGTTCGCCCACTTTGTATCTTAAAATCTAATATCTTTGTATCTCGCGTAGAGGAGGATTAATACGATGACATTAAAAGAATTTGGAGAAAATCTTGAAAAGCTAAATGAAGCATATGAACAGTTGAGAAAGAAATATCAGAAACCGGAAATCGGAAAGACAATTGATGTTTCCGGGATTAAGTGGCTGGTACTGGACAAGCTAGAGAAGGGATATCTTGTAATTTCCAATGAGTTTTATGGATGTAGCAGAAAATTTGACAGTGATTGCAACGACTGGAAAAACAGTGATTTGAGAAATGAGCTTAACACAGATCTTCGCAAAAAGATTGAGAATGAGTTGGGAGTGGATTCACTGGTTGAATTTGAGCGCAATTTACTTTCATTAGATGGTCAGACTGAATACGGCACTTGTAGAGATTTTGTTTCACTCATTTCTGTGGACGAATACCGGAAATATAGAAAGCTTCTTCCAAATACAGAGAGATGGTGGTGGACACTTACACCAGACAGCACACCTTGTAATAATGATGGTAAATGGCTTCGGGTTGTTTCCCCGTCCGGTGTCTTCGGCTACGATGACTACTACAACTGTGTCGGGGTTCGCCCAGTTTGTATCTTCTCCTCTTCAATCTTTGAATCTGAGGAATAGTACAAATGTCAGATGAAGATTTACTGGTAATTGAAAAAGCGAAAGAACTTGCTAAGCATACTTTAAAAGTAACAAGCAATGCTAATAGGTATCCAAAGAAATTCAGATTTTCATTAGTAGATAAGATGCAAAATAAATCGTTGGAAATCTATGAAATGTTATTTGAAGCCAATAGAACAGATATTAAATATTACAAAAGAGAGCGTCTTGAACTGCAAACAAAAGCAATTACATATTGCGATGAGCTCAATTTTTATATAGAAATGTCGTATGCTCTCGGGATTATAAATTCTGCTAGTATGGGAAACTGGTCAAGGATGGTTTCTGATGTAAAATATATGGCTATTGCATGGAGAACCAAGGATAGAAAAAGATAAATACATTTTTAGGTTCGTTTCCGTTAATCGGTTGTTTCCCCGTCCGGTGACATCAACAACAATAACTACAACAACAGTAACGGGGTTCGCCCATTCTGTATTACAGACAGTCAGAGTAGGCATCAAGCCGAAATCAGAGAAATAGATACAAAAAGGAGACGGACCTTCCTCTCAGAGGTAAATATAAAGGAGTACCAATGGATAAGGATATTGTTACAGATTATGGGAATATGTATCACGCTTATAAAAAAGCGAGATCTGGTAAAAAATTTCATGGCAGCACTGCAAGATTTTCTAATATAGCTTTAGATGGTATTAATACATTGAAAAAGCAATTAGAAGGACAGGCGTATACAGTTGATCCGTATAACGAGTTTGAAATATGCGAGCCCAAACGTAGATTAATTGAATCATGTACCTTTAAGGATAAAGTAGTGCAACATACACTCTGTGACAATATTCTGCATCCGAAATTAAAAAATGTATTTATCAAATACAATTCCGCCGGACAGGTTGGAAAAGGGACATTATATGCATTAGACGGATTAAAGAGTCACATGGAATCATTTTACAGTAGACATGGTACAAATGGATGGATATTGAAATGTGATATTAGACATTTCTTTTACGAAATCGACCATGAAATATTGAAAGACATTGTAGATTATTTCTTCCCTGATCCGTACACAGCATGGATTAATCATACATTAATTGATAGCAGAGAAAATCCAGGTTTGCCACTTGGTAATCAGGCTGGACAGGTGTATGCGCTCCTTATGGTTCACCCAGTCGATTGTATGATAACTGGTGAGCTTGGAATTACTGAATATGGTCGATACGCGGACGATTTTTACTTGATTCATCAGGACAAGGAATATTTGAAATGGTGCTTGGAGTGTATCCGGGAGCTATTAAAAAGTCTTGGACTTGAAATGAATGGTAAAACGCAAATCGTGCCATTCAGAAAAGGCATTCGTTTTCTTGGATTTCATCACTATATGACGGCTGATGGAAAATATATTCGGAAATTGACAGGTGAGAACAAACGGAAGAACAAAAAGAAATTCCGAAGATTAGTTAAAGATGTGAAAGCCGGAAAACTTACGGAAGAAAAATTCTATGAAAAATATAATTCGTGGAGGAACCATGCATCTCACGGAAATTGTATAAAACTTATACACAGCATGGATTTGTATATTGAAAGATTAATGAAAGGAGACAGTGATGAAATATAAAGTTGGAGATAAAATTAAAATTATCAGAGCAACTAATGGTTGTTTAGGTGCTAGAGGGAAAATCGGTATTGTGACTAATAAAAAAAGCAACAACGGACTGGGAAATGGAAGGGAAGGGTTCAATGTAAAGTGTAGCGATGGGGAAATATGGAGAATCGGTTTCGAGTCGGAGTGCGAGCTATTAGACGAAGAACTGACAGCAGAAGAAGCAATTAAAATTCAAGCTGAGATGTGCAGAAGTATCATGTGTAAAGACTGCGCAATCGACAGGCTTAGATGTGACTCACGTTGCGGATGTGACGAATTTCGTTCAAAGAATCCCGACAAAGTGCTTGAAATTCTCAAACAGTGGAAGAAAGACCATGAGAAGAAGCCGATTGAGACAGAGCGCGCCATAATGGTTCGCGTGCTTGTTGGAAATGACTGTAATGGAAAATGCGTACATGAAGAAGAGGTTCCATCCGGTGAAACATGGGAGCGAGCGCAAGAAAGAGTGCTGAAAGAATATTGTGAAAACCACGAGGGCAAATACATATCTACAATATGCGGTATCTGCCGGGTAAAGGAGTAGAGCCATGAACACAGGAGAAAAGATAGATTACATGATTCAGTGCTTACAGGTGGCAAAAGGAGAAGCCATGTTTTTGGACGAATACGATTCTAAAAACTGGGAAACCGATATGAGATGGTTATCTATGCACAGAGCGCCAAATAAAGCATTAATTAAGGATAACCTTAGAAATGTGGCAAGAATTGGATTCCTGGTAGCAAATGAGGTGAAGTGATGATTAGAAAATTGATAGAAGAAATTATTGAAAAGTATTATCGGGAAGACGGTGAATACTATTCAAGAGATCGTGAAGATGAAAGCGGAAACGATTTGGAGATGGATGAAGAAATTAAATCCGCACTGGAAGAAAAAGGAATTCAGTTCAAGGTTGAATTTGAATATGGATTTTCTTCGCCGGGTTACGACAATGATTTTCTGGCTATTGCATGGATAGAAGCGGATGGCACGTTGGAACTTACAACGGTATTGTTAGAAATTAAATAAATTACAGAAAGGAGACGGAGCTCCGGCCGGGCAAAGATATATCGGCTCCTTTCGAAGATATGAAAGATTTAATTATAGACGCCTTTGCCGGTGGCGGGGGTGCATCGGTCGGAATTGAGATGGCACTTGGTAGACCGGTAGACATTGCCATTAATCATGATCCAGACGCCATTTTGATGCATAAGACCAACCACCCGGATACACTACATCTGACTGAGGATATTTTTAAGGTCAATTTGAAGAAATACGTAAAAGGACAGCATGTGGCTCTTATGTGGGCGAGTCCAGATTGTACAAGCCACTCCAAAGCAAAGGGTGGCAAGCCAAGAGAAAAAGGACTTCGGATTCTTCCGTGGGCGGTATACAAACACGCAAAATCTATTCTGCCGGATGTAATTCTTATGGAGAACGTAGAAGAAATACAACAGTGGGGTCCGTTAGACGAAAAAGGTTATCCGATACCGGAGAAAAAAGGAGAGGATTACAAGAAGTTTATTACGGCAATGAAGAGTCTCGGGTACCGTTTTGGTAGTAGAGAATTGATAGCTGCGGATTACGGAGCACCAACCACAAGAAAGAGATGGTATGCAGTATTCCGTAGAGATGGACGGGAAATCAGATTCCCAAAGCAGACTCACAGTGCGGACGGCATTGGATTTGAGAAGTGGAAACCTTGTGGAGATTACATTGACTGGTCAGACCTTGGAAGTTCGATATTTGAGCGAAAGAAACCACTTGCAGAAGCTACACAGAAGAGAATAGCGAACGGAATCAAGAAATATATTATCGATGCAGAATCTCCTTATATCGTGAGGAACAGAGAAGCACTTGCATACATCATCCAGTATCACGGAGAGACAAGAGCTGGTGATTCAAGAGGGCAGCTTTTGACAGAACCAATCAAGACGATTGATACATCGAACCGATACGGACTTGTGACAGCTTTCATCACGAAATATTACAAGACCGGGATTGGACAGGGGGGTGATGAACCATTACATACAATTACGACATCTCCGGGTCACTTCGGTTTGGTATCTGCATTTCTGATTAAGTATTACGGCGGTGGGTGCGGACAATCCATAGACAGACCGTTGGATACGATCACCACAAAGGACCGGTTTGGACTTGTAAATGTAGTACTGGACATTGACGGAGAGCAATATATCATATCAGACATTTTTCTTCGGATGCTGAAACCGGAAGAACTAAAAGTAATGCAAGGGTTCCCGAAAGATTACATTATCGACAGGGATTACAACTGGAAGAAATATCCGATTGCAAAGCAAGTCGCAAGAATCGGGAACAGTGTGGTTCCAATTATGGCAGAAAAGCTTGTAGAAGCAAACTGTCCGTATCTAAAAGTCGGTGAGAGAATGCCGAACATGAGCATTGATGACACAGAAGAACAATTAAGATTTGCGTAGGATATAAAGATGTTTGAAGAATTATATAAATTCATATCCAGATTGCATTACGGGATAAAGTTCATGCTGGAAAAGGATTTTGACGAGCTTTTATCTCGGTGCGACTGGGAGCAAAAGATGTATGCATTGTGCTTTAGATATTGGTAAACGTGGAGAAAAATTATGAAGAAAATACTTGATGCGTGTTGTGGAAGCCGTATGTTTTGGTTTGACAGAGAGAATCAAGATGCCGTATTCGCAGACAATAGAGAACTTGAAACAACATTGTGTGATGGACGAAATCTTCTGATAAAGCCAGATGTAAAGATGGACTTCCGGGAGATGCCTTTTTCGGACAATACATTTAAGATTGTGGTGTTTGACCCGCCCCATTTAAAACAAGCCGGCAGTGAATCATGGCTTGCTAAGAAATACGGGGTTCTACCGAAAGATTGGAAACCATATTTGAAAGCTGGGTTTGATGAATGCATGAGAGTGTTGGAACCGGACGGAATACTGGTTTTTAAGTGGAACGAGGAACAAATAAAATTGAATGACGTGTTGAAAGAGTTTGGAAAGAAGCCACTTCTCGGAGATCAGAGAGGTAAGACACGTTGGATTTTGTTTATGAAGTAGTGAGAAAGGAACGAATTATGAGTACATTTGAAGAAAGAATACACTGACAGATAAGCCTTTTCGGTATGGTGGAATTGAGCGCGACTATACAAAAGATTTCTATGAACTGACAGGAATGAACGAGAAATGCTGGTGTTGTGGAAAGGATATGAAATCTCATGTTCCAGGAATCAAGGTCATGCCATACACAGCAACATTCCGTATCACCAAAGGAAAAAATAAAGGACTTTTTGCATTCCGACCGCTCTGTAGGTCATGTGCTTACAGATACGGACGTGGAGTTGTCGAATGTGACGGAAATACATACATGGAACCGGATGAATTTAGTGAAAAGAAATGGAAAGAGGAGCAGTAAATGGGAAAAATCAACAAAGAATTTCAATGGCGTATGCAAGGTATCCTTCACGCCAGAGAAGTTGTGTCAAAAGATGGTCTTGAGGGGCTGGATAAAGAAATTAAGATGCGTGGTTTTCTGCAAGCACCATTAGTATACAGCAAAGGTCAGATTGATGGTTGGTGGGATGAATTATCAACGAACCTATATGCCACAATGACCACAGTTGCCGGAATGGTGTTGCGAGAGCATTTCGGATTTGGCAAGCAAAGACTACTTAAGTTCAGAAACGAATTTCAGAATATGACAAAAAGTGCGCTGGATCTCGATTACCTTGGAAGTCATTATGTGACGCTTGAGGACTATGCAAATGAGCTGAATGAACAATTTGACATGGGAATCGATGTAAGCCGTGTGAGAAATTGTCAAGGTAGTTATGATGAGACAGATGCAAAGTACCGTACTGTAAAGCTGGACAAGGTTCTTGAGGAGCTGAGAGCTGGTGGATTTGAAGATGCAGCGCAATTCTTGGAAAAGAAGGTGGCATGATGGGGTGCAGGATTAAATGTGTAGAAAATCCAGACAATCATATGTGTTGCTTGGAATGCCCGGACTTTGATGGTTGCCCGGTTCAATGTGAGTTTTTGGACAGCTATGAATTTGTAGAGAATTGTCCGGATTATGTAAAGGAGAATGAAGATGACGTCTGAAGACTTCATAAGAGAGCTTAAAGAAGCCATGTTAAAAATAGAGCTATCAAATAAACGCATTTTGTTTATGCATCCGGAAGATATTGCAATACTTGATCTGGACAAGGTGAGCAGTAGTTTATATCTTGTTGAAGAAAGAAGATTGGAACATTGTAAAGTGATAGCTATTACAGATGAAAAGTTAAAAAGAACTGTATGGGATGCAATCAAAAACAATAAAGTGAAGTATCACAGAGGAAGAGGAAAATGAGAAAAGAATCACTGATTCATAAAATCTTGAGGAAACTCGGATTTATCAAAGACATTGAGGACGATAGGAAAATAAAAATGGAGATGTGCAAAAGAGCGATAAAGGCAAATGTATGCCCTGAGGATTGCGACATTTGCGCATGGAATGTGAAAGGTGGATTTAGTTATGAGAATCATTAGTCAGAACGGATTACTGGATGTGCCTTATGAATTGATTGCAATTTCCCCGTATTCAGGGAATATGGCAACAATCATTGGAACGTTTCCAGGAAATGGCCTCGGCAAAGGAGATAGAGTTTATATTTTAGGCGAATATTCCACCGAAGAAAAAGCAATCAAAGCTATGGAAATGTGCAGAGAGAAGTATCTTTCAAGAATGGAGCTGGATGGTGGCTATGACGTTGTAAACGGTTGCTACGTGCAACCTAATTACTTGGTATTGCCGAAAGTGTTCCAGTTTCCAAAAGATGAGGAGGTGAAAGTATGAAGAAGTACAGATGCATAAAAGAATTTTCAGTTCCAGAATGTGACGGAGATTGTTTCGAAACCGGGAAATATGTATGGATAGAGGTTGGAAAAATCTATGAATTAAGCGAACGAGGTTCGACATATCTTAGCGCTAATATACATTTGGACTGTGAAGATGGTTCATGGTTAGAGATAGACGCTGAGACACTGAAAGAATGTTTTAAAGAGGTAAAAGTATGATTATTTTATTATTTTTGATTTTTTTAGGTTTGACGGTTTTAACTATATTAGCAGATGTAGAAGATTTGGCATTTCTTCCACTTCTTGGAGCATTTGTGTGTTTGATTGTAGGTATTGTCTTGTGCGTAAGCGTAACAGACGGGTCGGTTATAGACAAAAAAATTGCAATGTACCAAAAAGAAAATACAAAAATAGAAAATCAAATGGACATACTTGTATCGCAGTATATGAAATTTGAGACGGATACATACGGAGAATTGAAAAATGAAAGTTCCATCACGCTTGTATCGTTATATCCGGATCTAAAATCAGATGAGCTGGTAAAGAAGCAAATTGAGGTATATGAATCAAATAATAAAGAAATAAGGGAAATGAAAGAAAAGAAGATAGATTTAAAAGTGTTGAAATGGTGGTTATATTTCGGAAAGTAGGTATGGCAAATGAGATATACAGAATATCATGCTGGAAAAGCAGTGATCAAGGACAGGAGCTTGCTGTCAGAAGCTATGGAGAAGTTGGCAAAATATGAAGATGCTGAGGACGTTGTGAAAGAACTTGAAGATTTGAAGATGAGCTACTTTCTGACACTGGCAAACACTGGTGATGTGGATAAAGATTGTGCTTATCTTAATGCTGCAAATGCTATTGATAAAGCCATTGAGATTGTGAAGCGAGGCAAAAAATGAAGAATAAATTAGATGCTGTGTTAAATCAAATACAGTTGTATTCGTATTTGTTACCAACAGTAAAAATCGGAAATGCAATTATGGATTTCAGAGAAAAGTATACACTTCCGGATTGTAAGAAAAAGCGAGGTGGAAGAGATGAAGAATAAAGAGAAGTATGCAAAAGAGATTGTGGAGATCGCGTGTAGTGGAAATAGCATTGCAATAATAAGAGAAAGTGGACGCATAGCACCGTGTTATGGCACACCTTGTATAGAATGTTTATTTAATGGCGTTAAATGTAAAGAGAGAACGAGAGAATGGGCGGAATCTGAGTACATCGAAAATCCAGTGATTTCTAAAAGAGATAAAGCATTTTTGGATTGTATTAGAGAAGAATACAAGTTCGTTGCAAGAGATGAAAATGGTAAGTTGTTTGTGTATGAGACACAGCCAATAAAAAGTGAAACACATTGGGTTTTGAATTATGATGGTTATTTATATTTGAATCGATACTTCAACGTTGATTTTCCAATGGTTAAATGGTCAAACGAAGAACCGTGGCTTATCGAGGACTTGAAGAAATTGGAGGTAGTTGAGGAATATGAATAGAGAAATTCTTTTCAGAGGGAAACGTGTAGATAATGGAGAGTGGGTAGATGGAAGCTTAATTACAAATGTATTCTATACAATAAAAGACAATGAAAGCATTCCATATATACTGAATGCAGACATGGCTGAATATGACTGCTTTGAAGATTTTGATGAACATAACGGAATCTACGAAGTAGATGAAGAGACAATCTGCCAGTACACAGGACTGAACGACAAGAACGGAAAGAAAATATGGGAAGGGGATATAATTAAATACCATTTTGGAGAAGTTTATGCGCCGGTAAAATTCGGAGAATATCAGAGTTGTTTTGATAGCACATCAACGTGTCATGTCGGATTCTATGTGGACTGGAACGAAAACCATGATTTTAGAAAAGACTTGGGATATTGGATCAAGTTGGTTGATGCAGAAGTTGTAGGCAACATATTTGATAATCCTGAACTGTTAGAAGAGGAGGGGAATTAATATGGCAAAGATATTTAAAGTAAGTGGATATTTTATGGATGCAAATGGAGTGGTTGATAAAGAAAAATTTGAGGGCAAATTGGAATCGCTTGAAGATTTATTTTCGCATCATCTTCATGTGGAAGAAGCTGACATTGGAAAGTGGAACGACGAAAGCCCTTTGAATTACGACAACTGCGACCTTGCAGATTGTGAGAAATACTTCAAGAGAAAAGTTCCAGTTGATAACGACAGAAATGTTACGGCAGGACAAGTCTACAGACATTTTAAGGGACATACAGTTAAGGTTTTACATATTAGCCAAGATACAGAAGCACCGGGACAATTTTATGTAGTGTATGAATGTGAGGACGGAGCTATTTGGAGCAGACCTTACGGGATGTTTGTGAGTGAGGTTGACCATGTGAAATATCCAAATGTGAAACAGAAGTATAGATTTGAGTTAGTAGGTGAGGACGATGCAGATTAAAGATTTCAGTAAGCCGCTAATGTTACCGCATAATCAGCTTGCGCTATCGGCAATATTCAAATTCAATGACCGGGTATTTATGAAAATATCTGATGCTTATACTGATGATTCTAGCAATTCTTATGATCTTAGCAAAAAGCAGTTAGTACAATTCGGTTCAGACATAGAGGTAGAATACGTGAAAGGGACATTGATATTACACAGAGGAGATTGGAGTGAGGATAATGAATGTCAGTAAATGCCAGCGCCTTGATGCAATATCTGGGCGAGATCAAATGGCTGAGAAGCCACCAACGGAAGAAGCGAACAGACGGTTTAGAATGCCTGTATGCTATGATTTTTTAGGATATTTGGCGAAGAGTAAAGCTAAGAAAATACATGAAGTGGAGGCATTAAGCAGTATACATCCACATGAGCTTGAAAAGCACAAAGAAAGGACTGAATAACTTGAATCTCAGTAAAGAGCAGCGCAACGGAATGGAAGACCACCATGCGGAAATGGCAGAAAATCCACCTAACCAACACGCTTATGAGAAATTCAAACGCAAAGCATATCAAAGTGTTAGCGTGGAAGAATATTTGCGAAAGCGCAATCATGATGTAAAAAAGAAAATATAAGACAATGGGTGAGTGAGCTTTGATAACAAAATAAAAACAGGTACCGGACAAGAATCTTTGGCGAGATCTCCGGTACCCATTCACCTAAGAAGAGTATAGCATAGTTCATCTTCTTAGGCAATTGCTAGGAGGATAATTATGCAGACACAGAAAGAAATCGTAAGAGATAGCGTATTGGCAACTATGAGACCGTATCTGAATGCAGTCACTATGGATATTCTGAATCAAGCGATTGTAAGCGCAATGGCTCATGTTGATGTTGTGGAGACAGAGACGTTGCCGGCAACAAGTGAGAATACGAATGATTATATATTAAATGTTTATATGACAAAGAAAGTCCCGAAGCTGAGCAGACAGACAGCAAAATACTATCTGGAGACTATCAGGCATTTTATTCAGTTCACGAATAAATCTTTGCTGGATATAAATGATATGGATGTAGAATTATACTTACAGTGGTATCATGCAACCGGTTTTCGTGGAGCTGGAAACATTGCATCAACCGTGAATAACGAAAGACGTAACCTGTCAGCATTCTTCACCTGGATGCGAAAGCAGAAGATGATAAATGAAAATCCAGTAGACGGAGTAGAACCATTTGCTGAAATTGAAAAGCCAATTGAATTTCTTGCCGATTGGGAAATGGAAGCATTGCGTGATGCATGCCGGACAGAGGTGAACGGAGTAACTAATTTCAAGGAATACCGTGAGCATCTAAGAGATAGAGCTGTATTAGAATTCTTTCGTAGTACTGCTATTCGTGTTTCTGAGTGTGTTCCAATCAATAGACAGGACATTGACTGGCAAAAGGGAGAAATCCTCATTTACGGGCAGAAAACACGCGCATACAGAACTGTGTGTTTGGACGATGTAGCAAAGTATCATTTGAAAAAGTATTTGGATAGTAGAAAAGACAATAATCCAGCATTATTCGTGGCAACAAAAGGAGAACACAACAGACTTGCTAAGAGTGGACTGGAATATGTGATTCGTACAATCGGAGAGAAGTCAATCCTTGACAGGCGAATCTATCCGCATCTATTCCGTAAAACTACGGCAACGAATATGGTCCGCCGTGGTTGTCCGCGTGACTTGGTCGCATTTTATCTTGGACATAAGAACGGGAACACAAAGACACTTAATACACATTACGCAGCTACGGATCCAGCACAGGTCATTCAAGCATTTCGGAAATATGGAGCTGTTGCGTAAAAATTTTTCTGAAAATAATTCTAGAATCGGCGCGTTTTTAGAGCGCGTTTTTAGGGCAAATTTTTGAGCCGAAATTTTTCGCCAAAAAAAAGATGTCACCCCAAAATAAAAAAGGTCAAAAATCTGGACGCTGGGAAAATTGTTCATTCTAGCGTCCTTTTTCTGACAATTCTGTTCGGGTGTATAATGTATAGAATAGCTCTGTACACGTCTATTTATATCCGTATTGGCTTGTAATCACGCAAAGCATAATTCTATTGAGTACGCGTAAAAACGTCTTAAAATCGAATATATACGCTTGTATCATAGCACTAATATTTCTGTCTGTAAATAGCTTATTATAGAAGCACTAAAAGCCGGAATCACTCCGGCTAGATGCCTAAATATGCATCAATTTTCTCGTCTAATTCTGCGGCATGCTCCTTAACCTCTTCCATTGTCGTATTCCCCATAATGTCGCATTGATAATTATTAAATCTTAGGCGCTCATCTACTGTCATAGCTGCAAGCCTGTCTATTATTTTTAACTCGCGCTCGTCTATGTCTTCGTATGCTCTCGAAATCTTTTTTGATGGTTCCGGTCTGCCTGTCTTCTTTGACAATCTAATTACCTTATCTAGTGCTTCCATGACTTTTTCTAATTTCTCCATGCTGTTTTCTTTCTTCCCTTGTCCCTGGGAGCTGGGATATAAAACCGCTCCGGGGCAATGCTCCCCGGTACGCTGTCAGCGGTGATTAACAGAGATAATTATTCTTCACAAACTCAATATGTTCTTTGAGGGTAAGCGGTTTATATACTTCTTTTGCATTTGGGTTTGGCCTATATATGTGTATTGTTTCACCATCATTTAGGAAATAGCAATCAACTATGGATCCATTTGAAAGAGCTTTGAACGGCTTTGCATTTTCTGGAACGTCTGAAAGTTTCCAGAATCCGCCGTCACATCTATCGTCTATGGTGTGCGATATACTGTATCTTTTATATTCTCCGTTCTTTTCTGATTTGCTTACTTCTTCTAGCGTATAGGTAAACCCGAGCATTTTAGAAAATTTCTCTAACTGATCCATTGTGTTCATTTCAGCGAAATGATAGAAGTTGTTGTAAATGATTACATTGCTTCTAATTCGTTCGCTTGTTTTTTCTACGACTGTCATATAATTATTCATATAATCAACCTTTCTCGCCTGTCATCATCAGCACAACGGGGCGAATCGTTGTGGACGCTCCGCGCTGGGAGCGTTTCGGCTATTTGTATTCGTGTGTTTCGCCTTGCCATGTAATCCTACAAGATGTATCAGGTTCAGCCGTATGAATCATATAAGAGCGAGTAGCCCAACTGCTAAGCTCTGCCACGAACAAGATTATAACTATCATTTTCTTCATGCTTATTTCCTCCTTACAATATTTCTGAAAGCTGTATGACCTGAGCTTCTGACAAGTGATCCATAACTGTGTTCCCGTTTCTGTCTGCTAGTTCATATTCGTCCGGAACAATTCCGAACCCGTCAAATTGATTTGATAAGTAGTAACCTTTTTCATATAACTTTCTTTCTGCTTCTTTCATTTCTATATCCTCCTGTGAGTGATTTATTATCTCGTTTCTATGGTTATATAATACCACTAAAAATAGTGTATGTCAACACTAATAATAGTGGTATATAAAAATATTTTTATTGTGCTATTTCTAAAATGGATGTATAATAAAAACATAAGATAAAAGGAGTGATAAACAATGATAAAATATAAAATTGATGTAGTAAAAGAGCTTTCTAATAAGGGTTATACTACTAACGTGATAAGGAAAAATAAATGGATAAGCGAGGCAACAATGACTAAAATAAGAAGAGGAGAGAACATAAACACTACAACATTAAATATATTATGTGTGTTGTTAAAATGTCAGCCCGGTGATATATTGGAAGTAGTTCCAACTGATGAGGAAAAAATAAAATATTATTAATACTTGCAATGCACTAATAATAGTGATATAATAATACTTGTAAGGAACAAGCTTACAAGTTACCAGTGGCAAGCTGGAGAAAGGAGAACACATGGAACAAATGGGAATGACAGATAAACAGTTCAACGGGTTCATAAGATTTCTAATTGACGACTTGAAAGAAGCCAAGGAAGAGGAAGACACAGAAAAGAAAAACGCAAGGATCCAGAAGATACTGGAAAACCTCCAGAGCACTCTGGAAGATTAAAAAAGAGCCGTATAACAACAGCTCAGACACACAAGAGAGGGCGGAACTTGCCACCGCTCTCAAGTAAATTGATTATAGCAGATTTTCGAAAAGGAGGCAAGATATAACAACGTGATAGATATTAAAAATATTCAAGAATATTGCAAAAATGATATGCTATTATTTTCGAATCATGCACTAGAACGAATTCGACAAAGAGGAATAAAAATAAAAGATATCGAATCATGTATAATGTCAGGGGAGATAATAGAACAGTATCCGGATGATTTCCCGTTCCCTAGCTGTTTGATATTTGGGGCGTGTGTAAGTGGGAAAATACTTCATGTTGTGGCAAGTGACGAAGGAACAGCAAGCCGGATTATTACGGCTTATTTTCCAAGCTTAGACAAATTCGAAAGTGATTTGAAGACTAGAAAGGGGCGTTGATCATGAAATGTGTTAGCTGTAAAGAAAGCGAAATGAAGAAAGATAAAAGCGCGTATTTTGCCGATCTAGGGGCGTGCTATGTTATTATCGAAAATGTGCCGTGCTATAAGTGTGAAAAGTGCGGAGAGGTATTCTATACTGCTTCAGTAGCTGAGCGATTGGAGAAAATCATTGAACACGTGCAAACCGTAGCAAGTAAGATTTTTATTTGCGATTATGCAAATGTGGCATAAATTCCAGAACTAAAAAAATTAGAATTAAGGCAGTCAAACGGCTGTCTTTTTCTGTTCCTGGATTCAAGTAAAATCCGTGTAACGTTACAATAACGCTACGTAACGCAATAGAATAAGAAAGAGAATAAGAAAAAGAATATATATAATATATACGTGCATTTTCCTGCCGGAATGCACAAGAATGTGTACAAAAAAGATGTGTAAATGATTATTGACAACCACAATAAATTGCACTAGAATATTAATCAAGCAAGTAAATAGGCAGTATATAGCCAACCTTTAATATATACTTTCTTGGTAGTCCTTAGTGACCGTGACCCGTAAAGCAGAATTGCGAAACTGCAACGGGCGCGGTCTTTTTTATTTTTCAATTGGCTGGAGGTGATCAGGATGCAGAAGATAGAACGCGTAGAAGGGCAAGAACTAAATACTACGGAGCAAAGAACAGAAGTGTACACAGATAGCATACAAGAATCTATAGCTAACTACTGCATAGATCACGATCTGGAAATAAAAGATATATATACATTTGACCAACAAAGATGGAATAGTGTATTGTTATATATTTACAGACAAGTATTTAAACCATGTAAGAAAGATGGAGTAACTAGAAGATATAACGAGAAAAGCAATATAGATTACAGCAATAAAGAGTTATTAGAAAATGTATGTAATATATATATATCTATGTGTTATGAGTATAGCAAAGAAGTATCTGTATTAGGGTTTAGTAAGATGAGTGGAATAACACTAGATACGTTGTATCAATGGCTTAATAACCCGGAAATTGAACGCGGTTCGTCTGAGATAGTCAAAAATTTGCAGGTCGAGAGAGAGGAATCATTAAGCAACAAATTAGCATCTGGAAAAGGCAACCCGGTTGGCATTCTCGGCATACTTAACAGGCATTACGGTTGGAACATGGGGCAGCCAAGAGGGCAGACAGCAGCGCAAAAAGCGCCTGACCTTCCAGGCATTGCTCAAAAGTACTTGAATAACGGTGATCAAGTGGAAAAGGTCGTTGATGTACAAGCTCTTCCCAAGGTTGATTTTTAATACAATTTATTCAGATTTCTGATAATTCGATTTGTAAATGATATTCGAACTACATGTTGTACAAGATAACTTAGCATATACAAGATATTGATTTGATGTGTATGCAAAACAAGAGTTTGTAGTATAGATACATATGTTCGATACCCAGTGATCTACCCGGGGCGGGGGTTCTGTGTAAAAGGTCCCCGGGGCGTAACCTCACCCCCTCAAGCAAATTTTTTTCAAAAAGGAGCATAGCAATGTATACAGGAATCAAACCAATTACTCCAACCTATCTCGTTCAAATAACAAACGATTGTGTTTATTACGTAGAAGCAAGTAGATGTACAGTTGATACGGAACATGGAATTATATTGTTTTACAAAAATGATTCAGTACAAGCAATGTTTCAGCTTGAAAATATAGATTCTTTTTGGAGGGTGATTTAATTGATTTTTGAATATCTGTAGGAGTGGCATATGAATACAATTATCGTCCTTACTGAAACGCCAGTGTGGCATCAAGGTTACATAAAACATCATTTACGGAATCCCGGCATTAATATAACTGGAAGCTTTAAAGGGAATCGACTGGTCATTAATGATATCTACGAAATCCTCTTTATAAATCCGGTTGGCATTTATTCAAATGATGAGCTTTTTGTGAACTGCGTCTTGGATTTGACAGATGGGAAATGCAGTGAAGATGTAAATAGCTTTATAGAGCAGAAAATCCACTGTAATTATTTCCTATTCACTGAGATTGATGAATTGATTCGATTGTTGCGAGGTTAGATGCTTTGGATAAAACGAACAAGATTAAAACAATTGAATGGGATAAGGTTTCTTGTTGTGAGAATTGTGGCAACAAAGAATACTACGAGAGTTCTGAAATGGGAATCTCGCATAGACGATTTAGGCTTTGTACGAAATGTATGAGCGAACTTCTTTCATCGGCAACTCCGATACTGTTGAATGAATTCTTGAAAAAGCAGAAAGGCGAAAAAAAATGGTTAGGACAGTAAATATTCTTGGAACGGAATACAAGGTGATTAGAGAACCATTTGCAGATAAAGACATTGATGGCTATTGCGATTACACATCACGAGAAATCAGAATCAGAGACGATAACGTGAATGAAGTTGGAGATTTTGATGAACTGATGCGAAAGCAGCTACGGCATGAAATTATACATGCTTTTCTTGCTGAAAGTGGACTGCAAGCGAATTATGAACACTACAGGCAATTTGGACATGATGAAACGCTTGTTGACTGGTTCGCAATTCAGTTTCCGAAGATGATAAAAGCATTTAATAGCGTGAACGCACTTTAAGGGAATGGGTAATGAGTGAGAAAGATAAGAGAAGATATGCGTGTGGCGTTTTTCCACCTGTAGGCAATATTTATATCCAACAAGATTCAGATTTAATCATTGATGATATGGTTGAAGAATTGAGAGCAATACCAACTTCAATGCTAAAACAGAAAATGAGAAACATAGACAACTTATTGGACGCATCTACGGTTTTCTATGGAATGTTTGGAACATTTAATGTAAACACTTTGCCATGTTACGCGATTGGTTCAAATAACTGGCGCAAGCTTCACGGAATGCGAATGCGGAGGAAGAAATGGTTAAGAAAATAAAGCAGCTGTTCTGTGCCCATAGAAAAGTGGTTCATTACAGAACAGACCTGGTCCGTCAAGATGATGGTTCTTGGAAAACAGTTCATAAATGGAAATGTAAGAAATGTGGAAAGGCGATAAGGAATGACAGCATTTAGAAACACGGTTGCCTGGGTATGCTTGATTAGTTCCTGCGTATCTGGTTTGTACAATGGTATTTATAAAATGATTTACAGAGCAGTTATCAATGCATGTGCATTATGTGATGCCGGAATTCTAACAACGCAAGTAATTGCCGAGACGATATTTAGCATTCTATGCTCGCCGGTTGTTATTTGCGTATGGGCGGTAATTGGACTTATGTTGTTTGCCGTTATTAGCGAATACGATTAGTCAGCAAAGACTATAAAACCTAGTGCAACGCACGGCACGATAAATATTGTTGCTAACCGTCAGATGGCGGTTAAGTCAATGTAGCTCATTGGAAAGAGCGGTCAGAAGCGCGCGACAACAAGGCTGACAGGAAATGGTTCGATTCCATTCTTTGGCATCAGCGCAAATTGCTTTCGGGATTGACGAGTCTCGCGAGTAGTTCGCGTAAAAAAGCCGTGGAGGTCATAATAATCAGCAGAGAAGAGCAGAGGGTGAAGTTATAGGCAACAGCTGATAGCCTGACTTTTAGAGTATGCTTGGCTAGTTTTCGCATGGCATTTCTAGCAACGTGGAAATCATCCCAGTATCTTTGCGGAGGTGCTGACAGTAACAGGCTGTAGCCGAACGTGAGCGCAGTAGTGGGTATACGCATGAAAAATCACGGAACCTGTTTTATGAGAGGTGATAGTTCAGCAAAAACGCACCTCTGGCATTGGTGGATATGCAAGTGGACAAAGCAAGCTGACTGTAAATCAGTCCCTTTGGGTTCGTGAGTTCGTATCTCACTCCACCAACTTCATTTACTCGGAACTACACCTTCAGGCAGGCGCAGGGTTGAATTTGTGAGCTGAGTATCTAAGAATTGCGCCATCACATGCCGTATTCCCATAATGGTATTGGAGCTGGTTGCTAACCAGTCAGTCGGAAACGACTTGGAGGTTCGAATCCTTCATACGGCGCTTCAGCCGAGTGGAACGGATAACCACATATGGCTCATATCCATAGAATAACGGGTTCGACTCCCGTGGCTGAAATTTCTACCGATTACGACCGGTTGAGGTCTGCAAGTATAAAACCGGTAAAAACTTATTTGTTGGAGATAAGAGCAATTTCAGTGATTGCAGTAGCCTGGATACAACAAATTGTCGTGCTAGAAGTAATAAGGAATGACTGCTGAGCGGTCTGAGGTAGTTTTAAGGCGCGAGGTATGCTGTGTATCAATTGACTTTGGAACGGATTGCAACCAATAGTAAGCCTTGAGCTTGGGCTTGTGGGTGCAAATCCTACACACAGCAATTGCAGATGAGTGGAACGGATAACCACGCTTGCCTCCTAAGCAAGAAATAACAGGTTCGACTCCTGTATCTGCTATTCGCACGTTTGTGCAGGTACGTGCGATATGGAATCCCCTTTCGTTTGTGCGGGTTGTTGGTTTCTTCCCGCACACATGCTATCATAGCTCAATTGGATAGAGCAGTTGATTACGAATCAGCAGGTTCCCGGTTCGAATCCGGGCGGTAGCTTTATTGGGTAATAGCTCAATGGCAGAGCATCAGACTTTGACTCTGATAGTTTGGGTTCGATTCCCAATTACCCCGTAGGTCGATAGTTTAATTGCCAAAACAGCGGTCTCCAAAACCGCAATTATAGGTTCGATTCCTATTCGGTCTGTTTAAACATGATTAACTCAGTGAAGATGGATTTTTCAGTCCTGCTGAGATGCGATGGCAATGAGATAGGTTAATTCGGGATACTGGATTAGCTGATTCTTTCCGGCAGAAGCGATTCTGTCGGCGGAGACGAACATCGTCAACAATGCCTTGCAGTGTATCATCATAGAGAAGTCAAATGCAGAATCCTTGTGGTCGGCGTAGAATAGACGCTTGCAGTGCAAGAATAATCCGGTGATGTGAAGATGGTGTGAGAGACCACAGACTAGCTGGAAATCTCAAATAAGCTGATTTGCCTTGAATCTGAGAAATCAGAGTATAACACAAGAAATTCGTTAAAGTAGCGGTATGGCAAGTTCTTCAATAAGCAGTTTTTCGATGTTAGCATATGAAATAAGGAATGCAAGTAGAAAAAAACATGATCTGAAAGAACCGTGAAATTTATGGGTATCAATCCCATGCGTGCTTTGACCGCGGTAAGAAGCCAAGGGTCGCGCCCGAACGCTCAGACTTATCGTCACACTGGCAGAATATGACTGTATCTTGATGAATAAGGGGAAGCCCTAGTCATGTTTTTAATTTAGAGTTTTAGTTGCGGTATCTCTAGTAAAAAAGAAAGCGAGGTGAACGTCTCGCTCCTTTCAAAATCAATATCTTTTTACTCAACCATAGATATTGTGTTCCGCATAAAGAACCGTAACAGTGAGTGGACTACACGCCAACGCAGTCCGCTCAGCTTATTGGCATGTAGCTCAGTGGTAGAGCAACTGGCTAATATCCAGTGTGTCGCAGGTTCAATTCCTGCCTTGCCGATTTAGGAGTGTGATGAAATGAAAGTGTATGTAATTACGGCTGGAGAATATTCTGATTATTGCATTCAAGCAGTTACATTAAATAGAGAAAAAGCAGAGCTGATATGTGCAATAAACAATAGGAATATTCGATACAGTGAAGACCAGTCCAAAATTGAAGAGTACGATACTGACGAAATTCAATGTGAGTCTATCGGAGATGTTGGGATATGCTACACGGCAAAGTTCGATTACAAGGCATTGGAGAATGTATATTGGGGAGAACCATTTTATTCATTCGCAAGAAATGAAATTAAAAGAGAACTTTTGGACCATGGGTACGGAATTTTAATAACTGCCACATTCCCAAAAGATATGTCTCAAGAAAAAGCAAGAAAAATCATGAAAGATAGAGTAGCGAAATGGAAAGCGGAGCGAGAGGGCTTGTAGGAAGGAGAATAAACGATGATATTTAAAGAAGCATTTGAAGCAATGAAACATGGAGCAAAAGTAAAACTTCCTGGTTGGAATGGTTACTGGTGTTGGGATGATGAAAAGCAGACAATTATGATTCATTGTAGACCAAAAGATTCCGATAAAGGACAGGGAAAAGTCCTTGATATCCGTGAAACGCAGAGAGTGGAATATACTTTCATGCATACACAGAGAGACGATTGGATGATTGCTGATGAAGAGAATTGCGGTATTCTCGGTGGTCAGTCAACATTTGGCTTTGACGATGCTATTCGTTATCTGAAAAGAGGACTTAAAGTTGCTCGCAAAGGGTGGAACGGAAACGGAATGTATTTATTTTTATGCTTTCCTGCGTCCATAGAACCGGAAGCCGATAACGTAGAAATATATTCTGCTAGACAGAGCATAGCAATTCGAACAGCAGATAGCTCTATTGTTGTTGGATGGGTTCCATCTCAAACTGATATGCTTGCAGAAGATTGGGTATTTGCAGAGTAGAGAAGATGATAATTGAAATATATAAACCGTTAAAAGCTTATGTTGAGAAAACAGAACAGGAAGTAACTGGATTTCTTGAATTTTATTCTGTATGCGTTAACAAAATAGATTGCTTTATTCCGAAATTCAAATCACTCCAACTGGATGTCATGCCGTTTTCTGGTTTCTCAAATACAACTGTCTGTAGTGTCACTTTTAATGCTTATTGTGGTGATGGTGCTTTTATAGGCGCAGAACCAATAAGCGAAGAGGTTCTTTATGAATTTATCAAAAATCTTAGACTTAGTGAAGAATAAGCACAAGAACATTTCTCGCAAAGCTAATGTATTTACACTTGATGAAGCAAGAAAATTGAATGATAAATACCCATATGCGATAGTAAATGCATATACTGGACGACCTGTATATTTGTGCGAAGATAAAGAATCTGCAAATATGATGTGGAACAAAATGTTTAGATGCTGCGCCACAACACCTTTAATTGTCGATTTGAGGAATAGTGAGGAGAAGCCGATGAAAATATGTGAAGTTGTGAGATTGTGCAAAATTTATGGAGAGGATACAACTTTAGCAGAATTACAGAAAGAACTACAAGGAAACAAAGTACATAAATGTCCAAAGTGTGGAGGGACCGGTAAAATCACAAAGAAACGCAATATGGCGCAGTATTGGGAATGTTGTGACGATTGGCAATATTTTGATGTGGAATGTGACCTTTGCAATGGACAAGGTTATACAGAGAACGTGTATAAACCTAAAATGATTCAAGATGGATGGGAAAAGGAGAAAGAATAATGATGAAAGCAATGTTAAGCCAGCCAATGGCTGGAAAGTCAGACGAAGAAATCGTAGCAACAAGAGAGAAAGCAATTAAGGTTCTTGAAGAAAAAGGATATGAGATTGTGAATACTCTTTTCACGGATGAGTGGTACAGCAATGAATCTATGAAAGAACGCGGAGTAGTTCAGATCCCATTGTGTTTTCTTGCTAAGTCCTTAGAGAATATGTCTCTGTGCCATGCAGCGTACTTCTGTAAAGGCTGGGAGAATGCAAGAGGATGCAAGATTGAGCATGATGCTGCGGTTGCTTATGGTTTGGATATTATTTATGAGGAGTAGGAGACATGAAGTTTTTTAAAACAGTAGATGAAAAATTAGCGGATATCGGATTTGTGAAAGTAAACGAAAACAAATATGGTGTTGATTATGAAAGAAAAGACGGTAAATTCAATTATACACAGGTAGTTTCTATTGGCCATAAAAGATCCGGAAGACATATCTTGCAATCATATGATAAAGACATGAAAAATGAATACGGCGTTGGAAATACATGTGTAGGACTTACTGGATATGAAATGAAATTATTTTTGAAGAAAATGAAACAAATCGGATTGTACAGCAAGATGTAACCAAGGAGGATTAATCATGATTATCACAGGAATGGATCACTTTCAGAGTGTATGTAAAAAGAAACTTGTTGAATGGTATCAGAAGAACAGACCGGAGACACCGATTGATTTAAGCAATGTATTTATTGTGTGGAGCTGTAAGACTTTGCATCATTTTAAATGTCTTGCATCGACCTCGATAAGCGGAGACGGTGTTTATGCTGAGTATACATACAATGGCATAAAAGAGGAATTGTATGGAGATGTGTACGGAAAGATTACAAACACCTGTTATACGGAGGAATAGGTAAATGAAAAGTAATTGGAAAGTAGCTTTAATTACATTGGGTGGCGTTGTTGCTGTAGCTCTGATGTGTGTATTTGGAGTATACAGCTCACAGAATAAGGCTATTGCGATGGAAGAGCAAGTAAAGACAGCACAGTCAGATATTAAGGTGCAGGAAAAACGAAGAGTTGACCTTGTGTATAATCTTGCGGATTGCGTGAAACAGTATGATTCACATGAGGCGGAAACATTGAAAGCTGTTGTTGATGGAAGAGGGCAGACGGGGAATATTGAGAATGTCACTACAGCTATTACGGCAGTAAGTGAAGCATATCCAGAGTTGAAGTCGAATGAAAATTATAAGCAGTTAATGAATGAGCTGTCGATTACAGAGAATATGATTGCTGAATATCGAAGTAACTTCAATAAACAGGTGAAGCAGTACAATCGTTACGTACGTAAATTTCCGACAAGTATTTTATTGAATATGACTGGGTATGAAAAGCAGGATTATTCCTACCTTGAATACGATGTATCGGAAGATGCACCACAAGATTTGTTCGGAGATAAATAAATGGAGATTACGAAGCGTGAAGTCTTAGCAAGTGTATCCATCGTGGCTGTAATGCTTTTGATTGGATTTCTTATATCAGGCAAGATTCAAAATAGCATTATGGATGATAATGAACGTTACAATAAAGCTGTTAAGATTGAAAATAAAGAACTTTTTCAATATGGGATGGACACAAATGTAGGAGATGCTTTTGTTTATGGTGACTTAGAAGCTGTTGATACAGTGACTTATCCAGAAATTGGTGGAGAATATATTTTTGTTAAAAAGGTAGAAGAAAGACGGGAGCGTCACGAAGAAGAAATAACTGAGAAAGATTCTAAAGGTAAAGAGCATACAAGAATTAGAGTTTATTATGAATGGGAAACAGAGAATGTAGAATCTTTGCACGCAAAAGAAATTAAATTTTGCGGATCCACTTTTTCTTACAACAAGATAGATTTGCCATCTTCAAAATACATAAAAACAATTCCAGGAGGCAAGGTGTACAGTTGGGAGTCTGGCGAACGTGTAAAAGTGCGATTTGTGTATTACGGAGTGAAAACAAAGTACAATGGTACGATTTTTGCAGACCTTAGAGATGGAACAATTCCAAACAAGACACACTTTTACAAGGAGAGTTCGATTGACGATATTGTGAAAATGTTTAAAACCAATGCAACAGTGGCTATGGTTATATTTTGGATTGCATGGCTCATACTAACAGGAGGCATTGTGTATGGATTTTATTATTTGGACAATGAGTGGTTAGAATAATGGAACAGATCAAAGAAAGTTGGTATTATTGTCCGGCCGGACACAAGACTGGACAGCGGATAGAGAAAAATTCCAATATTGAGAATACGCCGATATGGTGTAAGCACTGTAAGAAAGCGTATCGTCCAGTGATTAAGGATGGGAAGATAAAACGATGATTACGTATAAAACTTTTAGTCTGTATTTAGAAGAGTATTGCGATGGATGCGGAGATTTTGAAGCCGATATTGAAAAGACGGACGTTAGCACATTTGTAGAAAAATCGTATCTTACAGATATTCGTTGTAAAAATGCGGACAGATGTAGAAGAATGCATGAACAAATTGTTCGGCAATCAAGGATGTGATGATTCATGGGAAAGAAGAAACTTAAAAGAAAAATTGCCAATCTTGAAGATGACATGAGTTCTTTATTGATTGAAAATGAAAAACTTAGAAATATTATTTCTGGGATGCAATCATATGTGAAGTCTTACTGGGGAGCTGAAATTAAAATCATTGATCAGAATGGAATTGTTGAAATTAAAGAATAATTAGTGCCAGAGCCTAAGAGCCAGAGCCGATATTTGTGAGAAATTACAGATATTGGCTTTTTTATTTAAGGAGTATTAAAAGGATAACAGAAAGAAACAGGAAGATTATAAATGCAATAAAGAAAAAGCCAGTGTGCTGCGAAACTCTGAGCGATCTTTTTGATATGGCAAGAGCTGTATACAATGAAGATAATTCAGAGCTTCCTTATTGCTTAAAAATCACTGAATATATCAAGAAAGTTATTCCTTGTTTGCCAAAATCTAATTCATTAAACGCTCTGTACTGGAAAGTTCTGTTATGGGAATCTCCAAATCGATTTGAAAGTTTCTTGCTGTATATGGAAAAGAACAGACCGTACAAGAAGAAATTTTACGAGCCTAGAATGAATCCGCTTAGTATTGTTGCTCAAGACTTGCAGGACTTGGAAGATGGCAAATATGACTTCTATGGATTATCTATGCCACCTCGTGTAGGTAAGAGTACGATTTGTATTTTCTTCTATGCATGGATAATCGGTAAACGTCCATCAAGTCATAATGCCATGAGTGGGCACAGCGGTATTCTTGCAGATAGATTCCATAATGACTTAATCAAATTGACAGAGAATGAAGAGTATACATTCCATGAAATTTTCCCAGATGTTCAGCTCGTAAGCAAATCATCAGAAAAAAATGAATTGTACTATGATGCGGTAGAAAGTTTTGCAACTACAACTTGCCGTGGTATTGATGGTACATGGACTGGTGCTGTAGATATTAGCGAAGATGGTTATCTCTATGTAGATGACTTGGTACGTGACCGTAAAGAATCACTAAGCCTAAGACGATTAGACGGACGATATCAAGATTATCTGAATATCCTGGTCGACCGTAAAAATGATGGTTCAAAAGAGTTAATGGTTGGTACACGATGGAATGTTGCTGACCCGTTAGGAAGAATCGAAAAGCAGTACAAGGATAATCCGAGATACAAATTCAGAAAACTTCCAGCACTTAATGAAAAAGGCGAATCCAACTTTAATTATCCTGTTCATGGATTCTCAACGGAATACTACCACAATATGCGCGACAGGCTTGATAAGAACGAGTGGATGGCTAAATTTATGCAGACTCCATTTGTTCGTGAAGGACTACTGTTCCCGGCAGACGGATTAAGATATTACAATGGCATACTGCCGGAAGGTGACCATCGCGTTGTTGGAGCTTGCGATGTCGCGTGGGGCGGTGGAGACAGCTTGTCAATGCCTATTGGTTACGAATATCCAAACGGAGATGTCTATATCCCATCATGGATATTCAATAAAGGTCCGAAAGAAGTTACGATTCCACTTGTTACTGGAAAAATCATAGGAGAACGACTTACAGAAATACAATTCGAAGCTAACAATGGTGGCGATATGTATTCCGATAAGGTAAGTTCAGAACTGGAAAAACATAATTACCACTGTAGTTGTTCTTATAAAAAAGCGCCAGGAAACATGGAAAAAATGACGAAGATGGTTGCTTATTCTGGTGATGTAAAGAAACATTTTATATTTTTAGATCCTGAGCATCAAGACCAAGAATACAGTGACGCAATGGACGAGCTGAACATGACCGTACAGATTGGGGATAATGAACATGACGATGCCGGAGATGGAATTACTCAGTTAGCAATGAAAATCTATGGGGAAATAGGCGGACCGGCAGAAATTTATTCAAGTCCAGTTTAAGGAGGAATGAAATGAAAATTACAAGAAAAGATATTGCAAACTATAAATTGTTAAAAGTCCTTCTTGAAAAGGACCAGAAGAAACTTGAAAAGTATGTGGCGAATCAGCCATCTGCATATTCTGGAAAGGTATATGGCTCCAATCCTACTTTCCCATATCAATCGAGAGGATTCACAGTTACCGGATGTTCGGATTTTGAAATAGCGCAATTGAAAGACTGGGAACAGAAATGCCGTGAGATGGAAGTTAAGATTCAAGATGATATTCGCAGATTGAATGAGTTGGAACTGGCTATTGACACAATGATTGCGAACGCGAAAGATGTTGAAGATAAAGCAATCCTGGAATATACGAAAGACGGGTTGTCACAGTATGAAATTGCAGATATCTTATGCATGGAACGCTCCACGGTATCGAAAAGGCTTTCAAAATATGTGTCACAGTGAGGTTTCACACAATTCACATTTTAGAGTGCTATAATTATAATCGAAGAACTTGTAATTCGTTTCAAAAGTCTCCTTAAAGAGCGCTATGTGTTAATTCATGTAGCGCTTTTTATTTTTGTGTAAAGGTAGGTGAATTCGGTGTCTGAGAGCAACAACAATGAAGAATTTGTATATCCGGAACTAACTGGCAGACGCCGGATTTATTCAGACGTTGATAAGATAACAGAGGAAAACATTTTTGAGGTTTTGCAAAAAGCAATGATTGTTCATATGCAGAATTCCAATGAAATGGTTTTTCTTATGAGATATGAGAAAGGCATTCAGCCACTTGTAAGAAAGAAAACGATTCGTAAGGAAGTTGATATTAGAGTGCAAGATAACCTTGCGAGTCAAATTACGGAATTTAAGCTTGGATATGTTTGGGGACAGCCGATTACATACGTCCAACGTGGAAATAAAGATTTTAGAAAATCTACGGATAATCAGAATAACTTGCAGGACGATGGTATTTCCATGCTGAATGAGCTGAATGATTCTGAATACGCATTTTCCAAAGACCAAGAGCTTGGAAGATATGTTGAAATTAACGGCATTGGTTACCAATTTGTTGACATTAAAAAGTCATATGATGGACTTGCACCGTTTGACCTTGTGACGCTGAATCCTTTGTTTACATTCTGCATCTACAGAAACTCAGCGCTTCAAGAGAAGCTGGCAGGTGTCACTTTCCGGAGAACGGAAGATGGAACAACTTATTATACCGTGTTCACCCCGGACAGGAGATATGAAATCCGCGATATGCGCGAAGTAATCAATGGTGACAAGGTGAAAGAGCCGTGGTCATTCATGCAGAGAAGCGGTGAAAAGAATCCATTCAAGAAAATTCCAATCGTAGAATTTAATCGCGCTACGGACAGGACGGGTTGCTTTGAACGTCAGATTTCAGATATGAATGCGCTAAACGTTGAAGTTTCTGATTTTGCAAATAGTGTAGCACAAACCACGCAAGAAGTTTTCTTTGGAACTGGATTTGAGCTACCAAAAGATGGTAGCGGAAAGACGCAATCGCCTGTAGGTGGACAATGGATTGTTGCGAAGCAGACTGGCAACGGTGGGACTCCAACATTGAAAGCAATTTCCAGTACATTTGATTATCAAGGAGTGCAGGAAAATATTGTAAGCAAGCGAAACACGATTTTACAGAAAGCTTATGTGCCGATTCAGACCGACCCGGGTGGTGGTTCAACTGGCTCAGCTATGAATATGTCTTCCGGTTGGAGTGCTGCTGAAAATAGTGCTTGCAAGGAAGAACAAATTTTACGCCGTGGAAAAGCAGAAATTGTTGAGCTTGAGATGATTGCAATTAAGAGCACAAATGACATTCCATTCGATAGTCCGCTTCGTTCATTGGAATTTTCGGATATCAAGCCGAAATTTATTCGTAATAAGACCTATGACCTTGCTACAAAGGTTAATTCGATGGTTGCAATGATTAAAGCTGGCGTAAATGGTCGTGTAGCAATGGAACAGGTTGATTTGTTCCCTGATGTAGCTCAGGCGTGGGCTGACAGTAAGAAAACGATTGAAGAGTTTCAGAAATCGTTAATTCAGAAGAGTGTTCCGCAAACAGAATCAAAGAGAGAAATGCCTGACTTATCTGATCAGACGGGAAACTCGCCGATTCTTGATGGAATGAAGACGGGTGATGATGATGTTCACGAATCTTAGTTTTGATGAATTGAATGCGCTTGTGAAAAATGAGCGCAGTATGCCATTCAAGAAGTATTTTGGAGAAATGAATCTTCCGGAAGGAGAAAAATCCGAAAGGATTCAGATGGCAGAAGAACTGGAAGAAAATTTTATTGTCACAATGACGCTTCTGTTTACAATGACTCAAGCGAATAAAATTAATTATGAGCTTATCAGAAAGCAGATTGAAGATTCTTATTTGGAAACGCTTAGAAAGTATACGAGCGTGGATAAGTACTTAGAAACATACATCAAGAGCTTTTCCTATGATGTCATAGACAGCACGAAAAGCCATAAGAATGAGCCTTACTACTATTCCTTGGATAGAGCAAAGTTCATGGCTGAAAACGAAGTAAATACGGCAATAAACCACGCTAGATATATGGAAGCGGTGAATGCCGGAAAGACAATGAAGCGGTGGGAATCAATCATTGATGAAGTCACTAGAAAAGACCACATCGAGGTAAATGGAAAGTATATTCCGATTGGACAGGCTTTCCGTGTTGGTGATTCGTGGATGATGCATGCCAAAGATACCTCGTTGGGGGCATCTGCAAATCAAATCGTGAATTGTAGATGCGTAACAATTTATTTATAGAAATTGCAGTCACAGAAATGTGGCTGTTTTATTTTGGCACAGAGAAGTGCCTTATCAAACGCGAAAGACAGAGAAGTCTATAATCGCGAAATGTAACTATGAGAGAGAACTCTAAACGCGAAGAAAGGAACGTGTAAATTATGGATGACAACAAAAACCTTGAAGGACAGGCACGGCAGAACCAGGAGCCGGATAATAAGCCGGAAGAGAAAGAACCTACTGTAGAAGAGCTTATGGCGCAGTTAGCACAGGAAAGAGCCAACAATGCAAAACTAAAAAACAGTTTTGACAAGACATCATCTGAACTTGCTAACACAAAGAAGCAGTTGAGAGAAAAGCAGTCTGCTGAAGAACAGGAAGAGGAAGCTAAAAAAGAAGCTGAGGAAGAGCATAAGAAGTATGTCAAAGGGCTGGAAGATACGATTAGGATGACCAATGCCACAAATCGTTATCTCGCTATTGGAATGTCAGCTGAAATGGCAAAAGATACTGCAAAGGCTGAGCTTGAAAATGACATGGAGAAAGTCACTGAGAATATGAGCAAGTTCAAAGATGCTTCTATCAAAGCAGCTGAATCTGAATGGCTTAAGAGCAGACCTCCAGTAAATGCTGGACAGGGCGAAGGAGAAGAGACTGATTTATTCCTAAAAGGTTTTAACGGTTAATCTTCCATTCAATAACCGGACGCAAAAAAAAGAACGCGTTCGCTGATTACAAAAAGTTAGTAAAAGGAGAGATTTAAAATGGCTATTAATTACGCTGAGAAATATTCACCACAGGTGGATGAAAGATTTAAACTTGGATCACTGACAACAGCACTTGTAAACCACGCCTATGATTGGCTCGGTGTTGCTACTGTAAAGGTATATTCCGTACCAACAGCAGAAATGAACGACTACACTCTGACAGGTTCTAACCGTTATGGTACACCGGCAGAGCTTAACAATGAAGTACAGGAAATGACACTTGCGAAAGATCGTTCTTTCACATTCACAATCGATAAGAAGAGTGAAGATGACACAATGGGAGTTATGGCAGCTGGCGCAGCTCTTGCCCGTCAGATTGATGAGGTTATCATTCCAGAGATTGATACATACCGTATCTCTAAACTGGTAGCAGGTGCCCAAACAGCAAATGTTATTAAGGATATTGCAGTAACAAAAGCAAACGCTTATGAGAAATTCCTTGCAGTACAGGAGATTCTTGACAACAAGAAAGTTCCTACTGGTGGAAGAATCTGTATGTGTACACCAGGTTACTACAACATGCTGAAACTGGATGAGGCGTTTACTAAAAAAGGTGATATGGCAACAAAAATCGCAATCAACGGACTTGTTGGTGAGGTTGACGGTGTTTATATCATCAAAGCTCCGAAGTCTTACTTCCCGGAGAACGTAAACTTCCTTATCACAAACCCAATTGTTATGCCAGCACCGATTAAGCTGACAGAGTACAAGATTCATGATGATGCTCCTGGTATCTCTGGACATCTTGTAGAGGGACGTATCCGTTACGATGCATTCGTGCTCGACCAGAAGAAAGATGCTATCGGTGTATGTCAGAACCCGGCAGGCTAGGAGTGATGAATAATGATTACATTTGAAAGAGATGGAGTCAGAATGAATGTGGAGTCTGAGATTCAGGCTTCCGCGTTCGCGCTGAGTGGCTGGAAACGAGTTGAAGTTGCAGAAAAGACTGAATCGGTTGAATTAAAGCCGAAAACAACAAGAACAGCTAAGAAATAAGGTGATCGCATGGATAAGTTGATAAATGAAATATTTAAGGACCTTTCAATAGAATTAGATATTCCAGACGAGGAGGGTTCCATGCTTTTATCAAAAGTAAGGAGTGCCTACAGAGAAGTAAAAAGCGCTCGAAGTTATCCAATGGATTACGAAGATGATTTTATTTGTAGTGATATGGAGAGATATTATAGCAATATAAAGAATCTCGCATTATATGACTACAATCAGATTGGTGTTGAGGGTCAAAGCGCTCATGGTGAAAACGGTACAAGCCGTACATGGGTTGACAGAAATAAGTATCTTGAAGGAGTTGTTGCTATATGCACACTGGTTTAAGAGAGGTCAGGTGATCCAATTATCTCCCGTTCACTGGGTTAAGTGGAAAGAAGATTGTGCGTGACCAAATCGGTGTTTTTACCGGAATGGTTGCAGGGATACGCATTAATGGTGGAGGGTGGCGTATAAATGAGAGACTGTAAGAAAAATTCACGGAAATTATGGTATTCCAATTTGCTTGGAAATGAGCCGGTTCTTGACGAAAATGGAGATGAAACGGGTGATACAAAGCCTGTTTATGGCATTCCAATTCCGTTTATGGCAAGCGTAAGCCCCGGAAAGGGGAATGCTTATGCTGATGTGTTTGGAACGAATTTGGACTATACGCGTTCGATTTCCACAACTCAGAAACTTCCTATCACGGAAGAATCATTGATTTGGTGTGGCTCAATGCCGATTATCAACTCAGGCAATTCATTTGACTGGAAAACAGCCGATTACACGGTTGCCGGAATTGCAGATGGACTAAATCAATTGGTAGTCGCCTTGAAAGCGAGGAAGAAAAATGCCTAAGTACACAACGAACTTATCTGCCGGAGGATTTCGACAGTTGGCTAATGATATTCGCAAGTATCGGCTGGAATTACAGAAAAAATGTGATGAATTTACGCGTCAGCTTGCCGAAGAGGGAGTTGCAATTGCAAAAGCAAATATCCTCAGTGAAGATGCTATTTATATCGGAGAATTGCTTAATAGCATGAATATAAAGCCCGGAGACGTTATTGTTAATGGTGCTTCATATCATATCTATACAGCATGTCCGTGGGCGAAATTCGTTGAGTTTGGTACAGGAATTGTTGGAAAGGATAATCCTCACCCAGATATTTCAATAGTAGGATGGCGCTATGATGTGAATGAACATGGAGAAAAAGGCTGGTTCTATTTCAAGAATGGCAAATGGCGTTGGACAAAAGGTATGCCGTCCAGACCATTCATGTACAATACTGCATCAGCTTTAAGGAACACGGAAACGATTACACGTATTGCTAGGAGGGTATTTGGCGAGGATTGATGTATCAAACAGAGTATTTACCAATATAAAAACATATATCAATAATGTTTGCAAGAATGTCTCCAGCGGTGAGGATAAATCTAAAGCAAAGTTCCCAGCTGTATCAGTCATTCAGATTGATAATGCAGATTCATCTATTGATTTAGAAAATTCGGAAAATGCCGTAAAGTCCGTGATTGAGATTCAGTGCTATTCAAGTGATAGCATTACAGAATCAAAAAAGATTGCTAATATGTGTTGCGATGCAATGAGAAAAATGGGTTACGTTCGCACATACGGACCACAACCCATTACAAACGCAGCGGACACAAGTCTATATCGAATGGTGGCAAGATTCAATCGAATCGTAACATCAGTCGGTGAAATAGAGAAATTTGAAACAAGGGGAGCTTAAGGCTTCCTATTATTTTGCACCGGATACCGACAGAGGTATTCGCTAACCGCATTAGTTAGCGGTAGAAAGGATGGTAAACATGTCAGCAGGAATGAGTACAATTAATACCGTACTTAAGGCAGGCGCAACAGCCTCAGCATTAACTCAGTTATGCAAAATTAAGAGCTACCCTCAGTTGGGTGGTGAGCCGGAAAGCATTGAGACAACGGATATGGAAGATAAAATGCAGACATTTGTTCCAGGTGTTCAGTCTATGAGTGCTATGCAGTTCACAGCGAACTATGACAAAGAGAAATTCGATGAGATCAAAGCAAGTTCTGATAAAGAACAGATTTATGAGCTTGACTTCGGCAAAGACGGAACAGATGGAAAGTATTGCTGGAAAGGTCAGCACAGCGTATTTATTAACGAGGGTGCTGTAAATGGCTTGAGAGAGATGACTATTTCAATCATGCCATCAACAGAGGTTTACAACAAAGATGCTGCTACACAGTTTGCGTAGACAGGTAAGATGATTTTATGGTAGGGGAGCCGTCAATGGTTTCCTTACTTTTTATTTTTAAGAAAAAGGAGATAGCCAATATGGTAAATGTAAAAATTAATGGAAAAACGTACAAAGTCGGAGAAATGAAATTTGGAGACTTCACACACATGGAAGAGCAGGGATTTTCAATTACGGATGCTTTTGCTAAGAATCAGTACATGTTGATTGCAATGGGATTCACATGCGTTGCAACAGGTCTTGATAGAACTGGGGCAGAAGAACTGGTTGAACAACACGTTTTAGGTGGTGGAGATGTAAAAGATATCGTTCGTTCATTTTATGAGGCTGTAGCTGAGTCAGCTTTTTTCCGAAAGGTTCTGGGGGTAGCAGAGCCGAAGAAGAAAGGCACGAAAGCGAAAACGGAAACAGACGAGCAGAATGTGGAAGTGGACGAGTAATTCGATTTAGTAGTTGCACGCAATTCATTTACGATTATTGGCTTCCAATGGCTGCTTATTGCGGTATCGGATATTCGGAATTTTTGAAGATGTCTCCAAAAGCTTTGCTTGTATATCGCGATGAAAAAGAAAAGCAGGAAAAGAAGCAATTGCAAATGGCTGATTTTACGTCTTGGATGACTGGCGCATATGTATTAAGAGCCATTGGACAAGTAGTAAATAAAAACAGTTCCTATCCGGAAAAGCACATATTCTTTAAGGATAATATTGTTGACAATCGGAGTGAAGAAGAAATAATTGCTGAGAATACAGAAATAGCATCGATTGAATTCGGTGCTTGGGCGAAAGCGTTTAATAATCAGAGAGGCAGGTGATATCAAGGGCAGAGAATGAAGTAGATAGCTTGGAAATAGTTGTTGAAACCGAAGCAAATAAGGCTAGTCGTACATTGACTTCTGTTGAGAAAAAGGCACTTAAAGTGGCTGATGCCCTTGATAAATGTGCTAAATCTGCACATGGACTTGATTTTACTGGCGTTGCTGGACTTTCTGAATTGACAAATATTAGCAAAATGTTCCATGAAATTCAGAAAGAGAAAAAGGCTGTTAATAACGGAGAAGTCCGTATACGCACAAACCGTTCTGATTTAAAATATCCAGCAAAAGAGCTGAAAGAGCTTCAGAAGCAGTTCAAGGATTCTAAACTTGATATAGATTTTTCGAAAATGGGTTCCGAGGAACTTCGAAAAGAAATTAAGAAGAACGAAAGTGCTTATAACCGTCTCAAGCAATCAATGTCTGACAAAATAACTCTGGCCGGTACAGATGCACTTGGTGGTAAGAGTTGGTATAAAGATGTTATGAAGCTGAACCAGTATGAGAATGCTGCAAATGATGCAGCAAAAGCAATTGGAAGACTTGAGAAAAATAAACTGGATTTTACTATCGAGAGATCTAATGATGGGATAAGTGATATTGCTGATGAAGTAGATGGGGCTGAGGCAGAGATTAAATCTGCTTCACAGAATATTTCGGAATCATTTCATGAAATTTCGTCTAGCGCAGAGAAAGCGCGTAAGGAGATTACTTCCGTTGGGAGCGAAGCGCAAAAAATTGAAAAACAGTCATTTGCAAAAGGTGTTTTAGACGCTTTCCGTATGGACGAAAAAGGTAACGTTCCAAATATCAAGAATTTGAAGAATGTTTTTGGAGAGTCAATGAGCGGTTCTGCTGGAAAAATTCTGGATTTCTTTAAGATTGATGATTCTGGGGCGATTACCGGAATCAATCGAATCAAAGAAAAGCTTATTGAGCTAAAAAATATCAGTCGGAAAAGCACACAGATTGACACTCCTGACACATCCGGAATAGACGCTATAATAGGTAGGCTTCAACAAGAAATTACCAGAACGAAAGAGTTAATTCTTGAATTAGCATCTAGTAGCACCGCAAAACCAGATTCAATAGACGAAGAAATGAAAAGCCTTTCGGATTTGGAAAGAGAGCTAAAAAAATATGAACGCTTGAAAAAAAGCATGAATGCAGGAAATATAAAGTCAGATGCAACCGCATTCAAAAAAGTATCTGATGCAGTTAAAAGTTCTGCAAATAAAATTAATAAGCTAAAGAAATCTTTCGATGATGTCACAAAAGCTATGCGGAATGCAAAGAAAATGGCTTCTAGCGCATTACATCCGATAAAATCATTAAAATCTGCTTTATCTGAGGATGGTGGAAATAATCGTGGAATGTCATTAGGACGCATGATTGGTTCATCCATCTTGTTCTCAACAGTATTTGGCATGATTAGTCAAATCAAGAATGCGATTAAAGAGGGGTCAGATAACTTGGCTCAATACAGCTCTGAATACAACAAGAGCATTTCGAGCATGGTTTCGTCTTTACTTTATCTGAAGAATGCCTGGGCTGTTGCGTTTGCTCCTATTGCAAATGTAGTTGTTCCTTACGTGTCAGCGTTTATTGATATGCTGGCTGGAGCAATAAATAAGGTCGGACAGTTTATGGCTGCATTAACCGGAAAAGGATTTGTTGTACAGGCTAAAAAGGCTTGGAAAGATTACGCTTCCGGATTAGATACAGCGACAAAGAGTGCTGGAAATACAGGCAAGGCAGTTAAGGACACTGCAAAAGCAGTTAAGGATTTAGCTAATTATACACTTGGAATTGATGAACTGAATGTGATTCAGCCAAACACAGATAATGGTTCGGGAAGTGGAAGTGGTGGATCCGGTGGAACTGGCGGTGGTGGTTCTAACAATGAACCAGCGATTTCAGACATGTTTGAAACGATTGAAGTTCCAAATTCCATGAAAGACCTTGCGAAAATGTTTGAAGATTCTGTAGCTAAATCTGATTTTACTAAAATCGGAAGAATGCTGAACATGAAATTATGTGACGCATTAGAATCAATTGACTGGCATTCTGTTTACAAGAAAGCTGAAAATTTTGGTAAAGATTTAGCCACATTCCTTAATGGTTTGATTTCGCCGAGATTGTTTTATGATTTAGGCGCTACGCTTGCAAATTCAATCAATACTGCGTTTCATTTCGCAAATGCATTCGCAGTTAATTTTGATTGGATGAATTTGGGTGCATCCTTGGCATCTAGCCTGAAAGGATTTTTTGAGAACTGGGATGCTAAATTGACGGGTAAAACATTAAGTAATTTCGCAAAAGGTATCCTTAAGGCAATGACAGCTGCAATTAAAAAACTTCAAAAAGACGAAACGTTCAAGGATATCGGACAGAAGCTTGTTGATTTTATATGTGGTATTGATTGGGCTAGATTAGCTTGGGATTTATCAAAATTTGTTAAAGCACTTGCTGAGGCAGCTACGGATTTTCCGAAAGATTTTGCACTAGGAATAGCGCAGGGAATTGTTGATAAGATTTGTGGCGTTGATAATGTTAATATTTCAGAAATTAAATGGATTTCCGATATTACTAATTTGGCATTCAAGCTTTTGGCTAACGCAAATCCACTTATGGCTTTTACCAATATTATTGATGGGGCAATAAGTCAATTTGCGAGGTTCCGTGATTTTGGAATTTTTGTAGGTAACGAGTTAGTGAGTGTATGGCAAACGATTCAAAACACATGGTCAGCTGCAAAGAGCTTTTTTGCAGATTGCATAAGTGGAATAGAAACAGCAGTTGTTGAATTTCCAACATGGATACAAGGAAGATTCACATTGGCAAAAGATTTAGCTCAAACTGCATGGAAGTTCGTGGGCTCTTGGTTTTCTGATAGATATTCAGAAATTAAAAAAGTATTTTCCGGGGTTCCTGAGTTTTTCCGAAGCGGTTTTCAAAAAGCTTATGACTCAGTAAAAAGCATTTGGAGCGGACTTGGACAATTCTTCAAAGGGATTGCTGAGAACGCATTTAAGCCTATTAAGTCATTGGTAAACGGCGTAATCAAGGGCGTTAACTGGGTACTTAATAAAGTTGGTTCTACTGGAAATTTAAGCGAGTGGGCAGGAGTTCACTTTGCTAATGGTACAGATGGACTTGCGAAGAATACATTAGGTATCGTCAACGATCAGCCGGGTTCTGTTTACAAAGAACTGATTGTGCCTCCAACTGGAAGAGCATTTATCCCTGAGGGTAGAAATGTAATGCTACCATTGCAAAAGGGAACAAAGATTATGCCGGCAGAACAGACAAAAGCATTAATGGGTAATAAGCCACATTTTGCAAGGGGAATTGGTGATTTCTTTGGAGACGCTTGGAGCGCAGTTAAGAAATTCACTGGAAATGTCATGGATTACATTCAAGACCCTGAATCAATTGTAAAGATTGCGATTGATAAATTCACCGACGTTTCCGGCATGTTTGAACCTTGGATAAGAATTGGCAAGGGAATGATTGATAAGACGTTCGATGCGATTTTGAATAAAATCAAAAGCGTATTCAGTGTCCTAATTCCAAAGGTTGATTACAAGGCAAGCGCTGGTGTAGAACAGTGGCGAGAGCTGGCAAAGAAAGCTCTTGAGCTTACAAATCAGTTCAGTGAATCAAATTTGAATGCATTGCTCACTCAGATGCAACATGAGTCTGGTGGAAATCCGAATGCGATTAATAACTGGGATATCAATGCGAAGCGTGGAACTCCATCAAAAGGACTGATGCAGGTCATTGACCCAACATTCCATGCGAATGCGATGGCTGGATACAATACCAATATCTACGACCCGTTATCAAATATGATTGCAGCAATAAATTACACGGTAAAGAGATATGGAAGCTTGTACAACGGCTGGACAGCTAGGGGATACAAGGGATACGAAAATGGTGGCATTCCGAAGAGTGGTGAAATATATGTAGCCAATGAAAACGGATTCGGTTCTGAGTACATTGGAAACATCGGAAATCAGCATGTAGTAGCCAATAATAATCAGATTATTTCTGGAATCAGTGCTGGTGTTGAACATGCAAACGATGAAACAAATATGCTTCTAAGAGAAGTGATTGCAAATCAGAAAGCGCTTCTCAAGAAAGAAGTCAGCGTAAATATGGATAGTAAACGAGTAGACAAACAGATTTCAAGAGCACGTAGCAATACGGGCTTTTCTTTTAGTCCAGCTTAGGAGGTGTAGGAAAGGGCAGCAAGACATATATCCAATTTTATAAGGGTGAATGGAAAGCCTTTTCCAGCGCCGAAACGCTATCCCAACATGATAGTAACAACGGCTGTTGATGCTGCTAGGAATGCGAACAACAAGGTTGTGGGACAGAAGATTGGCAGAGACAATTATAAAATCAACAACCTTGAATGGCCGTATCTTGATGCCGAAACATGGTCAAGTATGCTACAGGAATTTGATAAGCATTTCTTTTCCAGCGTGCAATTTTGGGATATGGTAAACAACTGTTGGAGAACACTCACAATGTATCCAGGTGATAGGTCGGCAGACGTGTTCAAATACGATAAAAACGGTATTCCGATTGCATACATTAATTGCAAAGTCAATATTATTGATTCGGGGTGGTAGACATGTATCAGACATCTCAAGAGTATAAAGATTCCATGAAGCGTCCAATCCGTGAACGGTCTTTCATGAAAGTGCAACTTGGATTGATTAATCAAGAAGCACAGCAATCTGCATCATTGGAAAATACGGATTATAACGGTTTCTCAGACCCGAGTACATTATTCAATCAGCATACAGTCAAACGATATGCAACTTATGAACAGAATATGTTTCGAGCAGACGGCACCATGTATTTCCTGCCAAAAGATAACGCTTCCTACTGGAAAGATGGATACACATGTACGAGCTTATTCAACAATGAATTGCATATAAAGTTCGTATTTGGATATGGAAAATCCGATATTAAAGGATTGACTATTCAATTTGGTGAGAATTATCCAACTAAGTTTTCTGTAATGACTGATGACGGAACATCGGTTGAATTTGAAAATAATGCTCAGGTATTTAAAACAGACACTGTATTCAGCAATACGGCGTCTATCGAATTGGTTGTTACAGAAATGAGCATCCCAAATAATCGCGTCAGAATTGATTATATTCAGTTCGGACTTGGACTTGAATATGACGATGAATGGATTTTAGAAGCAAATAGCAAGACAAGCTTATCTGCAATCAATGATGATTTACCGGAATCAGAGTTTAGCATAACGCTTAATAATGATGAACAGATATTCAACGTAGATAATCCGGCATCCGAGATCAACTTCTTGGAAAGCGGACAGCGAATGAACGTTGTAATGGGTTATATGCTGGATAATGGCAAAATGGAATGGTTGCAGATGCACTCTCTCTATGTGTACGAATGGAGCGCATCAGATGAAAAAGCAACGATTAAGGCTGTCGATGTACTAAAATTCCTCAGTGATGATTACTACAAAGGGCAGTATTACGAAACTGGAATTACCTTGTATGATTTAGCGGTTCTTGTACTGGAAGATGCAGGAGTCGCACAGGAAGATTATTATTTGGACACATATTTGAAAAAAATTACTGTTTACAATCCACTTCCGAATGTCCGACACAAAGAGGCATTACAGATTATTGCAAATGCCGGAAGATGTGTTCTTGACTATGATAGATACGGACGCATTCGTATTCATTCGTTATTCCGGCCGGAGTGTGAGACGACTTCCAATGGAACAACGGATTATTCCAATGTGTCGAGTATTGATACTCAGACAGCAAAAACAGATTTTGCGACATATGAAAATAACCGGTGGCTTGCTGACGGGAAAATGGTATTTCTTCCAAAGTCCGGTATACAAAATGCTGGATATGTTAGTTTGGCCGTGAGTGACGAGAATGGATTATTTGCTAAAAACCCAATCATCACACGAACGCTAGAAGCGAAGTATAAAGCATACGGAATCTATATTGAGTTTGGAAAAAATCTTCCGAAGAAATTCGTGATACGGACCTACTCAGATAATGTACTGCATGATACGGTCACAATTCAGTCTGGAATCGCTGAGAACTTTGAGATTCAATACGATTTTGCTGAGTATGACAAAATCGAGATTGAGTTTGTGGAAACAGAGCCACATAACCGTATTCATGTGAATTATATTTCGCTTGGTTCTGAGACAGCGTATAAGCTTGAATATGATGATTTATACTCCACGCCGGTCGGAACACAGCTTGATAAAATCAAGAATGTTAAGGTTGCAAGATACCTTTATTCAAAATCAAATGTGGAAGATGACCTTACGTCAGAAACACTCGTGTACGATGGTAATAACGCCATCTACTACATGACAGATGCTTGTTATGGCTACAGGGCAATCATTGAAGAAGCTAAGAGTGGACAATCCATAGAAATCAAATCTTCTGGCGCATACTACGTTGAACTTGCAATCTCCGGTGTATCGGTAGGTGAAGAAATTAAGATAGCTGTGAAAGGCTATAAATACAACGTATCTACTGCATATACAGTTCAGACGATAAATAACCGTGGAACGGATAAAGAATGGCAGAATCCATTAATATCCAATGCTGAACACGGTAAGCTTGTAACAGCGTGGCTGGCTGATTACTTTGCGTCTGGAATCCAATACGAGCTTGATTACCGTGGAGAGCCAGCAATTGATTGTGGTGACACGATTGGACAGGAAAATAAGTATGATCCTGATTTGAAAACAATCGTTGAGGAATCGCAGATTACATTCAATGCCGGATTACTTGGTGGTGGATTAATTACAAGGAGGAAAGAGTGTGTGGCAAGAACCTAAAACTGATTGGACTGTAAATGATTATTTCAATTACACAGATTACAACCGAATCAAAAACAACATAGCTTACCTCCGGGAACAGGCGCTTAAGTTGTATATCAATTTCCCGTTCACTGAAATGGGTTCAGACAAAGAGGGGTATTCAGATTTTCCATATGCAGAAGAATTTAATGCTATGGAAGATAATCTTGAATCTCTCAAGAATAACACTTATGCATTTTACGATGGCGAGCATAAAAATTGGTATGCAAATAACAGAACCCCGACTTTTGAGGATTTCAACCGTTTAGAAAGCGCATGTTTGAAGCTATATAACGGCTTTAGTCGGCAAGAAGCTATGAAGCATAGATTAAGTTTCAGATTGGGGCAGATGTCCTGTATTAGAATATAAGGAGGAGTAGAAATGGCAACATATAAACCATTAAGCACAGATTTTAAAGACGATATTCTGGCGAGCCAAAATAGCAAGCGAAAGTACACGCAGGTAAATAACTCTGACGGCACTGTATCTTTCCAGGATTCAACAGCATATAGCCAAGTCGGAAGTTCATACGGAGCAAAAGAGATTATTGAAGAGCGTGAAGCAATCAATAACATCTATGCAAATAAGCTGGTAACTTTGGATGAAATCGACCTTGTAACAGAGCCTGGATTTTTTGTTGACGCGCAGGTAGTTAAAGAACTAAATAGCAATAAAAAAGTGGAATGCTTCAGCAAAACTGTAGCGACCGATACGAATTTACTTGTTGACTTTTCCTCAGAAGTAAATCAAATAATAAAAAACGGTGGAAAAATAATCTCTGCTATCCCTGGATCAACAACTAATTCTAACAATGGCTTAGTCTACGGAAAAGTTGCTATCCAAGCATTGCCAGACTGGTCAGAAGTATACGTTAGGTGCAATAGTAATTATTATTCCGGACTTGGCGGAACAACTACGCTCAATCTACTGGTGATATATGTGTAATTACATTTTTGTCCACGCATGAGCCACGGAGCCATCTTTGTTATTTTTCATGATGTACTGCGACATGCCCATATCCCATGCGACCTTAAGATAGCCGCTGACTTCTCCGTTAAGAAAGATTGGAGACACCAGCATGATACCAGCCCAGTCAGACGGTGCACCATTGCCGTAGTAGCCACCGTACCGGAATAATCCATTCTGCCAACACCCATATACGAGATTTTCGGTCGCATCGAAGACTCTGAGCGCGCTGCCATTCCCATTTGCTTTATTTAAAATATTTAATTTGCTATTTAGTTAAGTAACTGTAAACCATTTATTTGAGCCTTGTGGCTCTTATTTTATTGAAAGGAGGAATAACCTATGCATGTGTTATTTCTTGATAATACAGACGCGGTAGAAGCGTCTGTGAAGAAACTAGGAGAGCATCTGATTCAGATTTCCGGTGCAGAGGTGAACTTGTCCGGTTTTCACCTGTTGAATGATGCTGGAATCGTCTTTGGAAAGTATGATGGATTCAAGACCTTGTACAAAGAGAATGAGGACAGCTACATTCTTTCCAACGATGGTAGCGTGTATGTTGAGCCTGTTGAGCCTGAACCAATGCCTGTACCTGAACCGACACTTGATGAAGTGAAAGAAGCTAAAGTTGCAGAGATGAATAAAGCTCAGCAAGATGCTATTCAAAATGGCGTTGATGTCACTCTGTCTGATGGCTCTGTTGAGCATTTTTCATTAACCGACCATGACCAGACGAGCCTTGTTGGGTTGCAGACGCAGGTTGCTTCCGGTGAAGAGAATATCCCGTGGCATACTTCTGATGAAACAAAGCATTGCAAGTTTTACAGTAATGCAGATATGGCAAAAATCACAGCTACAGCAATGGAATTCATTACGTGGCATATCACGTATTTTCGCGATCTCAGAATTTACATCCGCTCACTGGAAAGCAAGGAAGAAGTTGGACGGGTTACCTACGGCACAGGTATTCCGGAAGCCTATCAGTCTGAGCCACTAAAAGCTATGTTGGCTCAGAAGTCATGAAGCAATTAAGACCATTGATTCTATTTTGGATTGGTGGTCTGCTATATGTATTAATCGAATTAACCGTAAGAGGACGCACTCACTGGTCAATGTTTATTGTCGGTGGGCTGGCGTTCTTTTTGATTGGGTTCATCAATGAGAAATACAAGAAAATGCCATTGACGGGACAGATGCTTATAGGTTCACTTTTAATCACTGGATTAGAGCTTGTATGTGGTTGCATTGTGAATCTATGGCTTGGTTGGCATGTATGGGATTACAGCAATATGCCTTTTAATTTCCTGGGACAGATATGCTTGCCATTTACTGCAATATGGTTTTTCTTATCAGCTGTCGCAGTTGTGCTTGATGATTGGATTCGACATATATTGTGGAAAGAGAAAATGCCACATTACAAATTGTTTTAGATTGGAGGTTGATTGACAGGGCTATTCGAGACAGACCATAGCATCCTTAATAATTATTTAAAGAGAGGATAATGCAATGATTAACTTACTGTACCAAACGTATTTAATCGTGCTCCCAATCATTCTCGGTTATATCATTTGGCTTCTAAAAGAGCAGAAGCAAAAGCAAATTAATGATGCAAAGGCGCGTGACGAACGTATTCAAGAAGAGTACAAAAAAAGAGATGCTAATTGCGATGGAACAAAAGCGTTATTAAAAATAGGATTGTATGAATACCATGACAAATATGTGGAACTTGGATACATACCATCTTATGCATATGAGAATTTTTGTGACATGTACGAAGCATATCATGCGCTTGGTGGGAATGGAACTGGCACGAAATTGTATGAAGAAATTAAGGCTCTTCATTTGAAGAATAAAGGAGATAAAGACTAAATGGAACAAATCATGAACTACGTGAAGCCAGAGCTTGTTGTCGTTGCTCTGGTTCTTTATTTTATTGGCACATGGCTGAAAAAGGCTGATGCGATTAAGGATAAATACATTCCTATGATTTTAGGTGTGATTGGAATTGTCCTTTGCGCGATTTGGGTATTTGCCAATACATCAATTGGCAATAGTCAGGAAGTTGCGCTCGCAACATTCACAGCAATCGTGCAAGGAATTTTGGTCGCTGGATTAAGCACATATGCAGACCAGATTATGAAACAAATTGGAAAAGAAGATTAATATTAGGAGGATTTAACACATGGCAGTAAAAACAGTACAGTATGTATTTAATGGTCAGACATATGATCTGACGTTTGATGCATCTACAGGAGAATACAAAGCAACCGTTCCGGCACCACAGAAGTCTAGTTATTCACAGTCTGGACACAAGTATGGTGGTTCAGTTGTGGCAACTGACGATGCTGGAAACTCAACTACAATAACTCAAAGTGATGCTACTTTCGGAGCAAATCTGTTACTTCGCGTACTTGAAAAAGTTGCGCCAACACTTGCTTTCACTTACCCGACAGCTGGTGCTTACATTACCAATGCAACACCGGTTATTAAATTCAAGGTGACAGATAATGACTCTGGGGTTAATCCAGATACAATCGTTATCAAAGTTGATGGCGCAAAAGTTACAACTGCATTCACAAAAACAGCAGTCACAGGTGGTTACGAATGCTCCTACACGCAGGGAACAGCACTGGCAGATGGCGCTCACACCGTATCTATTGAAGCATCCGACTATGATGGAAATGCAGCAAGCGCTAAGACGGTTTCATTCACTGTTGATACAATTCCACCGACACTTACTCTTACAAATCCAGTAGATGGACTTATCACAAATAAGGCAGCTCTGGTTGTTTCTGGTAAAACAGACGATGTTACATCTAAACCTGTCACAGTTACAGTCAATGGTACATCTGTTACAGTTAATTCCGATGGTTCATTCAGCAAGGAAATTACTCTTGTTAATGGTTCTAACACAATTACTGTTGTTGCAACAGATAAGGCTGGCAAGACTACAACTGTAACACGTAAGGTAACGCTTGATACTGGCGCACCGGTATTCGAGAAAGTTACTCTTACTCCTAACCCAGTTGATTGCGGTAAGACATTCGTTATCTCTGTTAAGGTAACTGACTAGTCTAACGTGGTTATTAAGCTGGTGGGAGTTGTTGATAGCGTACCTGTAGTTTTTACAAGGAGAGATGGGGATTGGTGGGAAACCACTGTCCCCAAAAACCTTAATGGGATGTATGTTGTAGAACTTACCGCTACAGATGAGGCAGGGAATATAGCTTACACAGCGAAATATATACTGACCATAGACATTACAGCCCTAAGAGTAAAATTACAACGCTATCCATATAGCGCAAAAGTAAGAGTAGGACGGTATTTCGCGAGATTGAAGTAATAACGGGAGGAGTAACATGCAAGTCATAATTGATTTTGGCGAAACGAGACATATAATGCTGGAGGTTGTTTCAATTAAAAATGATGAATTTGTTATCTCCTCAGCTTCATATGTGCTACGAAACGAACAGACCGGAGAAGACGAAACAGCTGGAAGTTGCAATATAATAGAACATTTAATTGATACCGTAATCGAACCGAAAGAAAAAGGCGAATATCAGTTGATAATTACTTACAAAATTGCAGACGAGACGCTAATTGATGCAGTGAAAGTGGTGGTGATGTGATATGGCACAGCCTATGATTGCCATTACAAATGTGAAAATAAGTCCAAACCCAGTTAAGACGGGCGAATCTTTTAAGATTGCCGTAAAAATAATTGAACTTACAGAAGACAATATTAGACTTCCTTACAGACTTGGACGTACTGCATCGTCTGGTCCGAAAGTATAGGACTGTATTTCAGAAAGGAGAAATTATGAATATTATCGAAACAAACCTTAAATTTGGAGCATTATCCACACGTAAAACAACCAAGAGAGCAATCCTACATCACGCGGAGGCTTCTAAGTGTACCGCAGAGGATATCCACCGTTGGCACAAACAGAATGGATGGTCCGGTGCTGGTTATCACTTCCTGGTCCGCAAGGATGGATCCATCTACAGACTCCGGCCAGAGTGGGCGGTGGGGGCTCATGCCAAAGGCAGCAATTCAGACAGTATCGGAATCTGCTTTGAGGGGTCTTACATGACGGAGACCATGCCACAGGCACAGATCAACGCCGGAAGAGAGCTATTGAGCTACCTGAAAGGCAAGTATGGATTCAGTAAGGTCCAGGCTCACAGAGATGTATGCTCTACCGATTGCCCGGGCACGAATTTCCCGTTCACGGAGATTGCGGGAGTAGCTGCATCAGCGCAGACTCCAACGCCAGCTCCAACACCAACGCCAGCTCCAAGTGGACCATCTTACCGGACAGGAACCGTCTACACTTTGCTGGCTGATCACCTCAGAGTCCGCACTGGTCCGGGGACAGGATATGCGACCAAGTCACGTAAGCAACTGACAGTCAATGCCAGAGAACATGCTTACAGCAACGGCACACTCAAGAAAGGCACTCGCGTAACCTGCAAGGACGTTCGAAAAGTCGGTAGTGACATCTGGATCAAGATTCCAAGCGGTTGGATTGCAGCATATTATGGCGGCAAGAAGTATGTAGGATAGTTTTGCTTGGACTGTAAATGCTGTATTTATATTTTACTTCTTGGAGGGTAAAACCTCCGGGAAGTATTCCTTGTGCAATTAAATAGCAAAACAATACAAATTATAAAAAATAATGATTCTCAGCAAATATACGATTTATGTGGTGGAAAAATAAGAGTTGTGTCCGGCTCAGCAGTTAAAAATGTACGTGGGACAGATTATATATGTCTAGTGGACAAAGATGAACTGAATGAAATTTTTGGTCAGTCATACAGTATAACCCGTCTCAGCATAGCTACATGTAACGGTGACAATGAAGCTACGAATACACGCTTTTTAGGGGCAGAAATCTGGCAAGGCCATATCTATCAGTATTTTGCTCAAAAGTTAAGCTGTAGTGTACGTATTAATTACAGAATAGTTTACACATATCCATAAGCATTTTAGTCAGAAACAGCGATAGGCAAACTATTTCCATGTTCC